>VOFJ01001884.1_pt1 | contig 72909 bp, 99 predicted proteins | sample 5384081 | NCBI WGS metagenome assembly VOFJ01 (sample SAMN12384729, study PRJNA508395) | human gut metagenome | isolation source: healthy gut I | host: Homo sapiens | reverse complement strand
GCCGGAGAACAAACCCACTTCATCATAGCGGTTTGGGCGTTTGCGCTGTTTGCGAAGCTCCTGCACCCGTTCCCATGTTTGGGTGTCTATGATAGGCTCGTGGTGGTTCTCGAAAATCACTTGCTTTTCCGGGGGATTTTCTACACTGTGCTTGACTTTGTAAGAAAGTTTTTCTGTCTTGAAATTTACCAGACAGCCTGTGTATTCCCGGTTTTCAAGGATATGCACTACGGTATTGGTCGCCCACTTGCACTCATAGCCGGGGTGGTAGCGGCGGGTGCTGCCCGTCCTGCGGTATTCAAGCGTTCCCGGCGTGGGGATTTGCTGCTCTGTGAGCATACGGGCTATCTTGGTCGGACCATTCCCGGCAAGACAGAGGTTGTATATCTGCTTGACTACGGGTGCAGCTTCCTCGTCAATAATGAAATTTTCATCCTCGTCCATGAGGTAGCCATACACAGGCTTGCTTGTGATGGGCTTGCCACTCATGCCTTTTGAGCGTTTTACTGCTTTGATTTTCTTGCTCGTATCTCTCACCAGCCATTCGTTAAAGATATTCCGCAGCGGGGCAAAGTCATTGTCGCCCTGTGCGCTGTCCACTCCGTCATTGATAGCGATAAAGCGGACACCTTTCTGTGGGAAAATCATTTCCGTGTACATTCCCACTTGCAGGTAGTTTCGCCCTAACCTCGACATATCTTCTTGTGTCAAGTAGGAACTAAAAAATTTTTGAGATTTTACAAGCCGTTCATAGGTGGACAACCACCCGTGAACGGCTTGCTACATCTCTATTGAGACTTGACAGTTACAATGTCCTTGGCTTCGCTACGGCTGATCTATTTTTCCGTAGCTACTCGCACATAAATCGCAACCTTCATCCCTTTCCCTCCATATCTTCGTAGATGTCTTTGAACTTCCAGACGATTTCGATGCTGTCCTGACCGTGAACATAGATAGCTGAGATCAAAGCATGAGCAAGCTCGTATGTAAGACCTTCACCTTTCTGGTATTCGCCAAGCACCTTATCAAGCTTCTCGTCAGAACAAGGATGCTCCGAATCAAGCTCCTGCATCCGCTCATGGCCTTGACGGATTGCTTCTTCGTTTTCAACCATCTTCGCATCTGTCTCTGCCTTGCGTTTGAGGTATTCCGCCTTTGTGATGCTGCCGGAAGTGTATTTCTCATACAGCCGGAGCTTCACTGCCTTGAGTTGTTCGGACTGCTTCTGCAAATCGCGGATTGCATCCGCGCATTCTGTGATGGCAGATTTCCTGCGCTTGCTGATCTCATGATCTTTGATAGCTTTCTTTTCGACCAGTGTGAGCATTTGCCCAATCGCTTTGTAAGCAGTGTCCTCAATCCATGCCTCGCTGTATCTTTCACCAACCGGGCAATCCGTATCGCGGTCATGCGTTGAGTGGGTACACTGATAGAAATATCCGCCCTCATTTCGGAGCTTTCGCCGGGTAAGGGCGCGTTTGCAGTTGCCGCAACACACAAGACCTTTGAGGGGATAATAGCGCAGATTCCGTTTGGGATTTTTCTCGCCGCCCCGGATGACTGCCTGAGCCAGCTCAAACTCTTCCTTGCTGACAATCGCTTCGTGCATCCCTTCGACGATGATCCAGTCCTCTTTCTTTTGAGAAATAGTTTTCCGAGAACCTACGCCGCCGGATTTTCGTTTGTGGCCGACCGTTGCACCTGTGTAAACATAGCTCGTCAGAATCTTGTAGACCATAGAGGCTGTCCAGCTTATCTTTTCGCTCATGCGGCTATACTTCTTCTTGTCAGGATGTTTGCCTTTGAAATATTGCCCCGGTGTCGGGATGTTATCATCGTTCAGACTAAGGGCAATCTGTGAGGTATTCCGTCCTTTAAGGGCTTCGTCGAAGACCCTGCGCACGACCTCTGCGGCCTCCGGGTCAAGCTTGAGCTTGTTGCGGATTTCGGGATGAAGCACATAGCCGTAAGGAGCATACCCGCCCACATACTTGCCCTGCTTCATCATCTGGATTTTGGCCGTTGTCGTTTTGACCGAAAGGTCTTTGCTGTATGCGGCATAGATGATGCTGCGCATGACAACCTCAAGACCGCCGGTTGTTCCCTTATAATCGTCGCTGTCATACCCGTCGTTGATGGAGATAAAGCGAACGCCCATGAACGGGAAGGTGCATTCGAGATAATTGCCCGTCTCGATGTAATCACGAGAAAAGCGGGAAAAATCTTTGACGCAGATCAGGTTGATTTCCCCGTGCCGGACTTTCTCCATCATTGCCGCGAACTGAGGACGATGAAAATTTGTCCCGGTATAGCCGTCATCCGCGAACTCAAGCCTCGGATATTTTGAAAGTGTCGGATGGTTGTCAAGGTAGCGGTTGATGAGCATACGCTGGTTGCCGATGCTGTCACTCTCTGCCTTGTTTCCGCTGCCGGTATCTTCATCAGCCATAGAGAGGCGGATGTAGATGCCGATGGTGTAGTCTTTGTTCATTTACATCGCCTCCTGTACTTCTTTGATACTCTGAATGGTCAGCTCATAGATGTCACCATACTTCATGACCAGCTCCACAGCGCCGCCCTCATGGACTTTGACCAATTCAACAGACTCGTCTACTAAATCCTGAGAGAGCTGCGTTGCTGTGCTGACGGATTTCATCAAGGTAATCCACTTGTTATCGACCGACATGGCTTCGTCGAACTTGCTCCGGCGCTGTACTGCCTCATCTAAACGGCGGGATAGGTCAGCGTATTGTTCGTCATAGCTCTTCTTGGCAAAGGAGTATTCCGCTTCATCCAGAAGCCCCTCGGCGTAGTCCTCATAAAGGCGTGTACGCTTATTAGAAACGCCGTTGAGCCTCAGATTCAGGCTTGTAATGAGGGCGTTCTGTTGATCACGGATATTCTTCTCGCCCTCGCTGCCCCTGAGCTTATCCAGCAGCTTGTCATAGTCAAGCGCTGCTTCAACTTGGGAGCTGGATTGCTGCAAGCACATTCGCTTCGAGCGTGTCCTGCCTCGTATAATGGGAGGTACAATGCTCATAGCGCCGACCTACTGAGGTACTGCATTCATAGTAGGCATACCAGCGCTTCCGCTTGTCCTTGTCGATCCGTTTGCGGTGGAAGTACATCTTCTTCCCGCAGTCAGCACAGACGATTTTTCCCTCGAAGAGGTTTATGAGCGTTGCCCGGATTTCCTCGGTTTTCTGCATACTCGTCTGGCGAGCCTCAGAAGCCGCTTGGAGGATGTCCTGCACCTTCTGGAAGTCTTCACGGGAAATAAGCGCTTCGTGCGTGTTCGGGAACACAATCCACTTATCCTTGTCCTTGACATTATGGGATTTGATGCCCTTGTAGATCGCCTTCATGGAGCGGCCAAGGACGGTATCACCCACATAATGCGGATTGCTCAGGATGCCGTACAGCGTGGAACTGTACCAGCCTTTGCAGGAGCAGCCGTCGCCTTTGCGGGTTCCGTTCTGGCGTTTCCGCAATTCCGTATTTGGCGCACCCAGCCGGTCAAGCTCGTTAAGGATCGTCGGGATCGACCAGCCCTCGATTTTCCACTGGAACATGAGCCTCACATACTGCGCTGTCTCTTCGTCGATGACCATGTTTGTATGGTCTTCATTCCACCGGTAGCCATACGGAAGATTGCGCTTCTGGAAGGTCCCTTGCTCCATCTGCGCTTTCAGGGCGGTGGAGACCTTCCGAGAAATATCCTTCGAGTACAGGGCGTTGATCATGTTTTGCAGCGGGATCATCAGGCTCTCATTTGAGCCGTCTATATCAAAGTTGTCGTAGTGTTCCTTGATGGCAATAAACCGCAAGCCGATCTGCGGGAAAATGCGCTCAAGGTAGGTTCCGGTTTCTATGTAGTCACGGCCAAAACGGCTGAGATCGCGGACTACAAGGCATTTAATCCTGCCGCTCTTGATGTCGGTCATCAGGCGGTTAAACTCCGGCCTGTCGAAAACCGTCCCCGTCCGTCCGTTATCCACATAGACATCGACGAGATCGAGATACGGGCAACCGGCAATATAGGACTTGCATATCTCAATCTGATTGGTGATGACATCCACCTTCTCAGATTTGCCGCTATTCTCCACAGAGAGACGGGCATAAATGGCTGTCGGGAAGATTTGCAGCGGTGCTGCTTCGCAAACCGGCTCTGCGGCTGCGTTTTTTCTGCTTTTTCGTGCCATGTGCTCATCCCTCCTTTATCCGGCAATGGCAAGTTCATCGGCATAGCCGAGAACATATTCAAGTGTCTGCTGATACTCGTCTTTGTACTTGAAGACAATCTCTATTGCGTGATCCTCATAAATCAGGATGCGGTCAACCAGCGCCATAAGGACGCGGCGGTTCAGTTCTTCAATGTTTTCATACTGTTTGAAAAGCGTCACCCAATTCCGTTCCGTTGCCCCGGTTGTAACCGTCTGCTTCATTTCTTTCTTCACGCGGAGAAAGGCTTCCTGCTTTTCTTCTATGATTTTGGTGTAGCTGTTGCGGAACTCAAAGTATTCCGACTTGTCGATGATCCCATCTGAAAGGTCTTCGTAGAGCCGGAGCTTGAGCTTTTGATACCGCTCAATCTCTTCTTCGAGCTTTGCAATCTGCGCCTCATAGTTGAACGCTTTGCGATTCTGGGAAGGAAGCCTCTCAATCATCTCAAGCGCCTTTTCCAAATTTACCACAAGTTCGATCTGGTCATGGATGGCACGGAACACCTTTTCCTCAACCTCTTTTGCACTGATGCTGTGCGGGCTGCAGGTCCGGCTATGTTTGTTCGTCGAGCAGACATAGTAGATGTATTTCTTTGTCTTCGACGGGACGGTCTTGCGTGTCATAGACTGCTGGCAGTCTCCGCAGAACAGGAAGCCGGAAAACAGGTGCGCCTCGTCCTGATCAGGCGAGCAGCGCATATCCCGCTTCATCATGGTCTTGACGGCCATGAAGTCTTCATAAGAAACAAGCGGTTCGTGCGCCCCCTCGACCTTGACCCACTCGGTTTCGTCTTTCGGCTGCACAACGCGCACCTTGTAGTTTGGCGTACCGCGCTTGCCTTGGGCAAGGACACCGATATATACCTCATTGGTGAGGATGCGCTGGACAGCCTTGTAAGTCCACTTTGCAGTGTCGCCGGTCTTGAAGACGGTATCGAACTTTACTCCCGCCGAGTGCTTATACTCCATAGGGGAAAGCACGCCCATCTGATTCAGCCTCGCGGCAATGCGACCGATGGAAAAGCCGTCCTTGTACATGGCAAAGATCATCTGCACATACTCGCTGACGGCTTCATCGACGATGAGCTGGTTTTTGTTATCCGGCGATTTCTTGTAGCCGTAGGGAGCGAATGCACCGACGAACTCACCGTTCTTTTGCTTGACCTCCAAACTGGATCGGATTTTCATGGATATATCCTTGCAGTAGGAGTCGTTGATGAGGTTTTTGAAAGGGATGACAAAGGAATCCGACTGCGGATCGCCGGTCAGGCTGTCGTAAGCGTCGTTGACCGCGATAAAGCGGATGCCGAGCTGCGGGAATATCTTTTCCAGATACCGACCGCCGTCGATGTAGTTTCTCGAAAAGCGGCTGAGGTCTTTGACTACGATGCAGTCAATCGCGCCTTTACGGATTGCGTCTTCGAGCTTTTTGAAGTTTGGACGATTGAAGGAAACGCCGCTATAACCATCGTCAACGAACGGCTCGCAGACGATTTCCAGATCGTCATGCCGTGCAATGTAGTCCTCGCAAATGGCTCTTTGGCTTGCGATGGAATTGCTTTCAACTTTGTCCCCGTCTTCACGGGACAGGCGGCAGTAAATCGCCGTCCGGTAAACTTTTCCGGGCATAAAAATAACCTCCGTTTTCTGTTTGGTGTGATACATCAAATCAGAAAGACGAAGGCTTCTGCTTCTTGTATGAGGAAAACACGATAAAGCCACATGACCCTCAAGGGCAGTGGCTTAGTCCATGTATTCTTTGACCTGATTTCATTGTATCACAGGCTCAATCGCTTGTCCATAGAACCGGGCGAAAAGATTCAGTTTGTTCATAATCAAAGTCCTCTCAGATAATGTTCCAGACAGTCCTCCAAGGTGGTGTCTGTCTTCGAGAAGCTGATCTTCACGACGGTCTTCCCGTCCAGATAGCAATACGGGTTTCTGATCTGTCGGATAAAATCCCGCAGCCGGTCATCCTGCGCAGCCGCAGGCTCAAGCCGGATGCTGTCCCGCTGGACAAGGGTACTGCGGTCAACCGTCTTCGGGTTGACGCTTCTCATGGTTTCTACGCTCATCATATTACAAACACCTCCCTGATGATGTGAATTGTATTCAGGACAAAAGGATATGGCGGAGCGCTGCTTAGGGACACTCCGCCACATAGTTTTCATCCTGAAAACTTGTATGCTGAATGTAGCTAATTGGTTTGTTTCTTGTTCCGGCATATTTGCAGCTCGCATCCCTGCCAGAAGAGCCTTGCGGCTCCGGGAATGCTACGGACTACCAACGGTTAATCGGTATCATGGGACTCTCACCCCTCCGAGGAACGCTCCGAGCCGCCCCCGGCAATCCGGGGACGGAAGTATCATTATACCCAACTTCTCCATCATGGCGAACAGCCGCACCACACGGCAGTTTAGCCTCTCTGTTGATCGCTCGCTTCCGTGAGGAAGGTCTTGGCGGCAGAAGGCAAGTCGCTTCGAGAAAAGAGGAAAGATCCGCAGCACTGGATATTCTGTTTTCAAGGTACTGTGAAGCCGGTCTTGATTGACCCCTTCACTTTACAACGGACATTTTTTGAGCGAATTAGCGGGTCTCTCAAAAAATTTTTTTGAATTTTTTCTGATCGCATCCCGCGTGTCTTTGACAGTGGAAAACGAAAGGCCGTTCTGCTTGGCATACGACAGCATACTCATGTTGCCGCGCATACAATTCATGTACACATCAAGCTGCGGCTTAGTCAGGCTGCGGATAAATTCCTGTTCGAGCAAGCCGGTGATGATGTCTTCTTCCATCTTTTCCGGGGACTCCAGCCATGCGGATGCCTTTACATCATCTTCCGGCACAGCGTCCAGCGACAGCACAGTGGAAGGCTGCGCATCCTTGCTGTCTTCACTGTCAGATGCTCCCCCGGTATCGTAGGAGCGCCGGAGCTTCTTTTCCTCATTGCGGAGTGCTTTCATGACCTCGCGGTCAACCTCCGTAGTCTCGCCGGTGGCCTTCACGCGCACCATGCACTTGCCGTCCTCGGTAGTCCAGAGGTCATAGTCGAACTCAACGGGTGTTTTGGGGATTCTTTTCATTGTCTTGTCCTTTCCGCTGGCTCGGAGCAGCGGATGGACAAGACTAAAAAAGAGCCGCATGACGGTGAGCTGATCTTCCCATACCGATAAAACAGAGCTTAGAAAACTCTGTTCATGCGGCATTAGGAAGACTCACCAATCAGCGGCTCCACAGCACAGCTATAAAATATTGAATTGTTTTTGTTATCTCCTTACCTTCTGTGAAGGCGGAGGTATAACCGTCTCATGTTGATCACATCAAATACGGTTTCCCGGCCACAGGCTTTGCACTTGGCCTGTATGTGACCACGGGAATCCTCGAATACAGCGATAGCGTTATGCCCACAATATGGGCATTTCACCATGCGCATCTTCTGGTTGACAATGGCGCATCGCGCCCTGCGGATTTTCTCCTGCATCTCCGGTGAAGGCTCTGAGACACGAATGTTTTTCTTCATGCCCACACCTCCAAAGGATCGTTGTACTCGCTGTATGGCCGTGTTTCCAAGTGGCCGAGCTGTCTCAGCCGGATGACTGCGGCTGTCTTGGAAACGCCGAACTGCTGGCAGATCATATCAAGGGCAACCTTATCCCAATAGGCATAAGTTCCATCATAGCTGACGAGTTTCCGGCCCCTGGCATAGTACGCAACGGCAAGATCGATTTCCCGCTGGGGCATCAGGATGGCCGCACCTAAGACATTGGCTTGCCATTCATTCCAGTCCTCGCGGGTCTTTAGCTCCCGGAGCGAATAGGCTGTCCGGGCGGAGTATTTCCGCCGACAAGCTTCCCGGATTTTGTCTGTCTCCATCTGGAACAGGATTTGATGGGCGCACTCATGGGCGAGTGTAAACCGCCTTTTCCCGCAGAGCTTGCGAATCTGTGAAGGCTCGATAAAGTTCCTGTCAATCAGGACTTCGTTTCGGTGCAGCGGGATTTTGCGCTGAAAGCCTCTGTCCTCCACGATGTACTCGGTATCGGTGTAAGCGGTCAGTCCGCAGATGCTTCCGTCCTCAGACAGATAAGCGAACGAAACATTCAAGCCGAGATATTCGCGGGCAAACTGGTCAATCGGCGTACCGCGAGGCAATCGCCTCCCATCCGTATCGGGTCCGAAAAAGAATTCGTTAAAATCTTTTGTGACCGCCGCAGCGATTTCTTCAATCTCTTTGTGCGATAAAATCATCTGGCTCCCTCCTTTGCTTCTACAAACCATTTTGTTCCCTCCTGAAAGAGGTACGATTCCCTCCCACGGATCATCACAGTATAACGAATACCGCCGCCTCCAACTTTTTTAGAAGCTGCACGGCATTTGTACAGGATTTGGTCAATCTGAAAGATCAGGCCGTTTTCCCAACGGATAAACCGAGGATGACATACTCCTTCTTCGTCAACATCCAAGTTGACCGAGACATACGCCTTTCGGCAATGTGTGTTCGTCATAGCCTACCTCCATGTGCTCTAAAAGTTACGCAAAACCGGGCATAACTTCCGTATTCCTGTTGACATACACACTGTTCGTGTGGTATCATAATCACGAACGGGTCGTTCGCGTTGATAACAGCATAGCATGAACAGATATTTCATGTCAATGCCTTTTGCGAAATTTCTGTTCGTGTCCATAATTGTTTTTAGAAAGAGGTGCCTTATGAGTTTCAAGGATAAGCTGAAAGAGAAAAGGTTGGAAGCGAACCTTACGCAAGTGCAGCTCGCCGAAAAAGTATCTGTGACACCGAGAACCATCCAGCACTATGAGCTTGGCACTCGCAAACCGACAAAGCTCGATATTGTGGAAAAGTTGGCGAAAGCGTTGAATACCACGCCAGAGTATCTGCTTGGGCAAAATGGGTTGCTGGTGGTAGCGGCTCATGAACAGGGCGGCTCCAAAGCAGCCAGAGATATTGACGAGCTTGTCAGTGAAGTGACCGGTATGTTCGCCGGTGGGCGGCTCAGTGATGAAGCGCTCGATGGCGCTATGAAGGCGTTGAACGATGCTTACTGGATCGCCAAAGAGAAAAACAAGAAATACACTCCGAAGAAATACCGTAAGGGGACGAGCAAACAGTAAGGTGTTTCGCTGTTTGCGATGCCTCCATCAGCGGGAGGTGAGACGATGAATGCTGAAAATCTCTCGAAGGTCGGCAGCAGACTTGTGAAACGCTGCGGAACACGAGATCCGTTTAGCATAGCACGGCAGCTTGGCATTGAGGTCCTGTTCTGTGAGAACTTCGGCCCTCTGAAAGGGATGTACCGGGTGATCAAGCGCAGCCGTTTTATTTTCATAAACGAAAACCTGAGCGGACGGATGCAGCGGATTGTCTGTGCTCATGAGATTGGGCATGACCAGTTGCACCGCAATCTGGCAAAAGGAAGCGCAATACAGGAGTTCATGTTATATGACATGACCACGAAGCCGGAGTATGAGGCGAACATCATTGCCGCCGAAATCCTGCTCGACACCGATGAGATTCTTGAGTACATCTATGACTACGGCTATACATCCGAGCAGATTGCACGGGCAATGGGAACAGACATCAATTTGGTTGCTTTGAAAATTGCCCACTTGGCGGAAAGCGGATATGATCTCCGGCGCATTGAACATAGGAGCGACTTCCTGAAATGAAGACCTTAGAGGGAGGCGACGAACGATTTGAACTATGACTCCTATCTTGCCCGTGCCATAGAGATTTTTAACGACAAGATGGATGCAGACTTTTCCCGCGATAATGTCATCTTTACCTGCTTTATGACCGACAATCAGGAAGAAATCTTTGAGCAGTTCTGCGCTCAGTATTTCCCTTACCGGCTAAAAGACCTGTATCAGGAGGAAGGCTACTTCGATTTCCGGGCGTCCTCCTTTATCGGGATGGACAACGGAGGTAAGGACGGCATCCTGCTCCGCACGGACATACCCTACCATCCTGTTGAGCTGCTTCATATCTTCCTGCATGAGCTGGCGCACATCTACTGCGCCCATCATGAACTGGATGGAAAAGCTTTTATGACGAATACTGTGAAGGCTATGCGCAGTCCAACGAGGAAGACGGCATGATCAACGCCGGATATGCCGTCTGGCGGGAGTGCATTGCAGAGATTATTGCGATTGAATGCGACGATAACTGCGACATCTTTCCGATACGGGACAAAAAGAAGATGCTTGCCCAACTCAGGGACGAGATCGACCAGCGGGACGGCAAGCTGCTCGTAAGCGAGATTCTAACAGCGGTGATGACCAGTTCTGAGGTCGAGGCATCCCAAACATGGGACGAAGCTGAGAAAGCAATCCACAGCTTAAAGCTGTTTGATACCCCGCCGGAGCTGGATTTGATGAGGCTTGTCTTCAACCAGCTCCAGGCCAGGCTGATTGAAATTGATGTGGACTTTATTTCAGAACTGGGCTTCCTGTATCTGAATATTTTATCCCTTAGTTTACTGCGAAACTTCCAGATGCCTTGAAGGCAACATTTCGTATTGATATGAGACAGCAAATCGGGAGGTGTGAAGATGAGTATAAAAGAAGCGCTGATCGGAGTATTTTCAGATGATCCCATCAACTGGTTAAAATGGGGAATTGTATTTGCGATTCTAATTGGCGGTTATATTATTGCCATTCCGCTTTATGGGAAAGTCTCATCCCGTCTGAGCTGGGAGCGCAAGCGGGATATTGCGCGAAGCAGGGACCATGTGATTAAGGCAGCTCTTGTTAAAAAGCATCCAAAAGGCGAAGTTGGAAAGTACGATTGGAGCGCTACCTACCATTACGAATTACAGGGTGAAGAGCGAGAATATCACGCCTACTTCAAAGAACCAACCAGACCGCCTGTTTATCTGTATCTGTACTATTTGGATAATCCCCGCAAGCTGTTTTCGGTGGAGGAATATCACTATGAGAACCACAAAGCAATCCTGCTTCTGCCTGTCATTTTTCTTCCGTGGATTTTGGCGTTAGCTGCGATGTTCCTTTTGAACATCCCGTTGCCAACAAGGTGAGTCGGAACCAATAGAATTTGCATGGAGAAATATAAAATGGAAAATACCGTATTTGAACGCAATTATGAGATTGTAGAAAAAGATGACCGCGCAACGGCTGTATTTGAGCGAGCCTTTGCCCCCGGTGGCTTTATGGAAGAGTTTATAAAGAAAATGGACGCAATCCCGAAGGTGGTTGTGCCGAAGGATAAGGAGAATTATGAATATCTGCTTGACCGTTGCGATGACTATGCAAAGCGGCATCACGGTAGGATTCGCGGTGTTGTAGACTATGAGCATTGGGACGCACACATCGACCTCTACCTGAGAATGCTGGAATTTGACGATGCTGAGGATATGGCCTTTGTAAAAGACATCGGTGAGAAAGCCCACTACCTCTGCATCACGCCGGAAGAAAGCGGCGGGTATCGTGTCCATATCATGATCAACTATTTTGAAGAGCTGATGTCCGAAGAATACCGCTCCTATCTCAAATACGAGACGCTTATGGAGGATGAAGAGCTGGCATCCATGTTTGATATACCGGAGTTGTCCCCGGAGGAAGAGGCGGTTGTCCAGTTGATCAATGAAATCCTTGACCGGTTTGATAATGAAACCCAACTGGACAGGACAACGGCCTTCAAGGCTGCAATCTGTTATTTGACGCAGCAGGATGAAGAAGAGGCGATGAACCTTGAGAAAATCGCGGCAACGCTGACGGTACTTCTTGAAAATGTGTTGGACGAAGAAAAGAATGCGGAGGAACAAGAGTCATGAAATACATTCTCTACCGCTCTTTTGGCGATCTTGATAAGGATATTAAAAAGCATGAGCTGGTGGCTGTTGAAACCGGAAAGAACATTGATGATGTGGCCGATGCCCTGATTAAAGCGGCAGCAGATGACCTTGCCGGTATGCCGGAGTATGAGCACTGCGAAACAGCGGCCTACGCACCTGAGCCGGTCAAAGACTTTCGGAAGGTGCGGCGCTATCAGTATGAGATGACGGGGCATTGCAGAAAAGCTCATATCTATTGGCGCCGAAACGCCGATAAGAACATCCGCCCTGTTCTCTAAAAAGCGTTTATTGATGTCTATGGTATCGTATATGAACTAAAGGGACTGTTAGAAAAGGCATTGAGCCAAAACAAATGGGTTATTCATTATGGACTCTAATGGAGCGGCAAATTCCAATTTTTCGAGGTGACAACGAAGACAGGAAATAATTTTGAAGAATTGAAAGGCGGGTGATATTATGCCCCTTCAAATTGTACGAAACGACATCACAAAGATGAAGGTTGATGCTATCGTCAATGCGGCGAACAGCTCCCTTTTTGGGAGGCGGCGGTGTTGACGGCTGCATCCATCGGGCTGCGGGACCGGAGCTGCTTGCCGAGTGCAAAACGCTGGGAAGCTGCGAAACCGGCAACGCGAAAATCACAAAGGGATATAGACTGCCTTGCAAGTATGTGATCCATGCCGTCGGACCGCGCTGGCGGGACGGAAAACACGGAGAACGGGAAAAGCTTGTCTCCTGTTACCGCACTTCCTTGGCGCTGGCTGGCTAAGGAGCACGGCTGCGAGACGGTTGCCTTTCCACTGATCTCGTCGGGCATCTACGGCTATCCGAAAGACCAGGCATTGAAGGTTGCCATTGACACGATCAGTGATTTTCCTTCTGGAAAATGACATGACCGTCTACATTGTCATCTTCGACCGCAAGGCATATCAGATCAGTGAGAAGCTGTTCTCCGACATTTCCGCATACATAGACGATACTTATGTGGACGCGCATACGGACAGCCGCGCTTCACAGCTTCGCCGGATGCAGATGCTTTCGGAGGAAGCAATATGTGGCGCTCCAATGGCGGCAAGCACGAAAAAGTCTTGACGATGCTCTTTCGCAGATCGACGAGAGCTTTTCTGAAATGCTGCTTCGTAAGATTGACGAGAAAGGCATAACCGACGCGCAGTGTTACAAGAAAGCAAACATCGACCGCAAGCTCTTCTCGAAGATCCGCAGCGACCGGCTTTACAAACCGTCCAAACCCACAGCACTCGCCTTTGCGATTGCCTTAGAGCTTCCGCTGGATGAAACGAAAGAAATGCTCATGAAGGCTGGCTTTGCCCTTTCACACTCCAACAAGTTTGACATCATCATTGAGTATTTCATTGAGAACGGGAACTACAATGTCTTCGAGATCAACGAGGCTTTGTTCGCCTTTGACCAGAGCTTGCTCGGGCGTAAGGAGAGATAGATATGGGTAATTATGTAAAGAAGAAAAAAAAGGATATGGTCTTTCAAAGTGTCGATTCTCTGCAACAAGTGGTCAATGTTCTGAATGAAGCCGCTGTTGCAGTAAACGACAAAAACAAGAACTATCCGGCATAGCGCAATTCCAGAGGTTTTGACGGGAGCTTTAGGCGCTGGAATTGGAGGTGTAGGTTCCTTCCTTGCGCTCTACGGTCTGGGTACAGTAGGCTTATCTGCGGCTGGTATCACTTCGGGTCTTGCCGCGGCAGGGGCTATCGTTGGCGGAGGAATGGTGGCGGGTGTGTTCGTCTTGGCTGCTCCGGTAGCTGCCCTTGCTGCGGGAGGGGTTGGTGTTGCCGCTCATCTCAAGAGCAAACAGCTCAGGCAAGAGAAAGAACGCCTCTATAAAGAGGCCATTCAAAAGCATGAAGGCATAATCAAGGCGCTAAAAGAGGAAGCCGATGCAGCCAAAGAGCGCATTGACTACTTGCAAAGCCTTAATATCCTTCTACAACAAGCGATCAAAGATTTGAGCAAGGATTTGGGCGTTGCATAGGAGGACGAATATGGGTAATCTGGTATTCAACAGCAAAGACTCCATGCAAAACCTCATAAAGCTTGTGAACGAAGCTGCCGAGGCGGTTGGAAAGGTTTTTGGCGGTGGAAAAGGGACCGGAGCATTTGTTTTGGCTGCTCCTGTGGCTGCATTGATCGTCTCCGGTGTTGCAGACTACATAGATGATAAACAACAAAAACAGATCCAAGCTGAAAAGGAGCGTCTTCAAAAAGAGGCAATAAGTAAGCAAGCGGCACTTATTCAAGCGTTAAGAGACGATGCACAGATGAGCCGCGAGCGTCAAGATTACTTGGAGTGCCTGAATCAGCAACTACAAAAAGCATTGGAGGATTTCCAGAGAGAGGCGGTACAGGATGAGCAAGTATAACTATTCGGATTTTTGAAAGACAGTTGAATATGGTACTTGCACATCAGTCTGCCGGAGCTTTCTGAAATACATTTCCCATCTACTGAAAGTGCCGATGCTTGTATTGCATCCAGCGAGGCGTTGTTGAGAAAGCTCGGTTATAAAATTGAAAAGCCTAATTTGCAGGTTGTCTCAAACAATCGAAGGACGGTGATTGTTCCTAAATGGGAATCCCTTTGCGTTGAAGCCGAGCGTCATGTTGGCACAGATTGCGATTTGGAATCACTTTTTACAGAAGATGAGTTGAGAGAAAACTCTGCCGCTGTCAGGAAGCTCAATGCCGAATATGCGGCACTAAATCGTCTTGACAGAATGGATGTTGCAATCAGTGCTTTTGCCGCTTTGACAAGCGCAGCTATTGACCTTCTTCTTGTGGGGATTCCGAAGAAGGGTCCAGAAGGATTGTCGGCTGGGACGCTCTCAAACTATATCCGGGACTATTTTGAGAAAAAAAATACCCGGAAGACGAAATGCAAAAAGTTGGCTAACAGCAAAGAAAGCAAAGTGCCTTGCTTACGATGCGCAGGACAACCGGAATACCACTGAGTATGTTCAAGGCTTATCGGCATACTATCATCGGCTTCTCTCTCTGGGGCATGATCCATTGCTGGGGCTTGTTGTTGGCGTAATTGATATTCTTACAGGCAGGATGACAACAATCGACAAAGCCGGTAACATTGTCTCTCAGGTTATGGAGAATTATGCCGACCGGAAAGAGAGCGATATTTTTTTGCAGCGATTGCCAAGCAGATCATCCATTTCAAGACGGACATAACAACCTCGATGGGCTTACCGGCTCCGCTGATGGGACTTTTCAATCTTTTTGCAATTTGGGAGCATCGGTGAAGAAGAACAGACGATTGCCGAGATTGTTCAAGGTATGTACTACGAGGGATATGACTTTATCCATTTTTGTTCTCAGTCCATTCCCGTTATGGTGTCCGAGGTAATCGTTCGACTTGGTTATGCGATAAAGCGTATCAAAGAAGGCAACAGCATTCGAGCATCTATTCCCAATTTCGCTTAACCGAGAGAAACATCCCAAGTTGGCAACAATGCTGTTTATAGCTCATGCAGGAGCTACGGCTGCGAATGCCGGAAAGATTTACTTCACGAAAAATCCGATGGCAATAAACTATCCGCAGTGGCTTGCATTCGCCAAATATTCGTATTCGCAACTTAAATGGGTGATTATCAATAAGCCTGAGGCACAAAACGCCTATGTGATGGGAAAGTTGAATGACGAATTGTTTAGTGTGATTGACAGCACAAACGAGATGTTTGAGGATTTTACTAAAGACTACATTGTAGTCTTTGAGTGACTGAAACGGAGGCGCGTTTATTGAACCGCGAACAGTTCATACAATACATTTCAGATGAATATGGCGTTGATGAGGAATACCTCTTCGCTAAGCATCCGCTCTTTTGTGTGTTCCGGCATTCAAGCAACCGCAAATGGTTTGCCCTTGTGATGGATGTGCCTAAAAAAACAAGCTGGGATTAGAGGGCGCGAGATGCTCTTGATGTGGTAAACCTCAAATGCGACCCGATCCTCATCGGCTCACTGCGGAAAGAACCCGGCATCTTTCCGGCTTACCACATGAACAAGGCAAACTGGATCTCGGTTGCCTTAGACGGCAGTGTGCCGGACGAACTGATCAAAATGCTGCTGGATATGAGCTATGGCGCAACAGCGCCCAAGATAAAGAGAAAAGAAACAAAGCTGATACCGTTGAAAGGAGGCAGCCGGAGCATGAAGCAGCGCACCTATATCGCAATCGACCTAAAAAGCTTTTATGCTTCGGTCGAGTGCCGTGAAAGGAACTTAGACCCGCTGGACACAAACCTCGTCGTTGCAGATGAGAGTCGGACGGACAAGACCATCTGCCTTGCGGTCACACCCTCTCTCAAGAGCTACGGTATCTCCGGGCGTGGGAGGCTGTTTGAAGTCAAGCAGCGCGTCAAGGAAGCTAACGCCGGACGGCAGCATGACGCGCCGGGGCGAAAGCTGGAAGGCTCATCGTATCTCTTCTCTGAGCTGCAAGAGAACCCGTCCCTTGCCATTGACTTCATCATCGCGCCGCCGCGCATGGCTTACTACATGGAGTACAGCACCCGCATCTATCAGGTTTACATGAAGTATGTTGCGCCGGAGGACATCATCGTCTACTCCATCGACGAGGTGTTCATGGATGCCACCGACTACCTCGCCACCTACAAGCTGTCTCCCCATGACCTCGCCATGAAGATCATTCTGGATGTCCTCTCGACAACCGGTATCACGGCAACTGCGGGGATTGGCACAAACCTCTACCTCTGCAAAGTGGCGATGGATATTGTCGCCAAGCATATTCCGGCGGATAAGAACGGAGTCCGCATTGCCGAGCTGAATGAGATGAGCTATCGCAAGACGCTTTGGTCACACCAGCCCCTCACCGATTTCTGGCGGGTAGGCAAAGGATATGCCAAGAAGCTTGAAGAGAACGGGATGTTCACGATGGGCGATGTTTGCCCGTCGTTCCATCACAGATGAAGACTTGCTTTACAAGCTCTTCGGCAAGAATGCGGAGCTGCTGATTGACCACGCATGGGGCTGGGAGCCTTGCACGGTTGAAGCTGTCAAGGCGTACAAACCGGAAAGCAACAGCTTGGGATCGGGACAGGTGTTGCACCAACCTTATGAGGCAGACAAAGCGCGGCTCGTTCTCCGGGAAATGGCAGACCTTCTCTCGATGGACTTGGTTGACAAAGGCTTTGTCACTAACCAGCTCGTTGTCACGATAGGCTATGACATTGAGAACCTGACCGACCCGGAACGCCGGAGGAAGTATCGCGGCGCAGTCGTGAAGGATCACTACGGGCGGCAGATACCGAAACACGCCCACGGCACAATCAATCTGGAACGCTACACCTCTTCCACGAAGCAGATCATGGATGCCGTCGGGGAATTATTCGACCGGATTACAGACAAGAGCTTGCTCATCCGGCGGCTGAACATCACAGCGACCCATGTGATTGACGAAGCCTCTGCTCCTTCTTCTAAGGACAATTATGAGCAGCTTGACCTCTTCACCGATTATGCTGCGCTTGACGCGAAGCGCAAGCAGGAAGACGAAGAGCTGGCACGGGAAAAGAAAGTACAGCAAGCCATGCTCACCATCAAAAAGAAATTCGGGAAAAACGCCATTCTCAAGGGGATGAATCTTTCGGAGGGAGCGACGGCAAAGGACCGGAATGAACAGATTGGAGGTCACAAGGCATGAGCGATGATTACAAGGACATCATCAATCTCCCTCACCATGTCTCATCAAAAAGACCGCAGATGCCGATGCTGGACAGAGCCGCGCAGTTCTCTCCTTTCGCCGCTCTCACCGGGTACGATGACGCAATTCATGAAACAGGACGGCTGACAGATGAAAAGATCGACCTCAGTGAAGAGGAAAAAGAGGCGCTGGACAGAAAGCAGCAGATCCTCATGGAAAGGCTTGGCGACCATCCTGCGCTGACCGTCACCTACTTCGTCCCGGACGCAAAGAAGTCCGGCGGGGCGTATGTGACAAAGAGCGGAAACCTCAAAAAGATAGACGAGTTTGAACGCCTGATGATGCTCATGGACGGGACGAAAATCCCGCTGGATAATGTCGCTGACATCGAGAGCGAATTGTTCCGCGATATGTTTTGAATGTCGCTTTCCATGCGACCAAACCGAAGACGATTTCTCCTATACTGTGACTGTAAGCAAAAGCAGTCACAGTTTTTCTATATGGGAGGATTCATCATGAAAAAGAACTTAACCGAGATCGTCTTTATCCTTGACCGCAGCGGCTCTATGAGCGGGCTGGAAGCCGACACCATCGGCGGCTTCAATTCCATGATCGAGAAGCAGAGAAAGGCAGACGGCGAAGCGCTTGTCTCCACAGTCCTCTTCGACAATATGAGCGAGGTGATCCATGACCGCGTGAACATCCACGACATCAAGCCGATGACAGACAGGGACTATACCGTCCGGGGCTGCACGGCTCTTCTGGATGCCATCGGCGGTGCGATCCATCACATCGGCAATGTCCATAAGTACGCCCGACCGGAGGATGTCCCGGAGCATACGCTGTTTATTATCACCACGGACGGAATGGAGAATGCGAGCCGGTTTTACAGCAGCGACCGGGTGAAGCAGATGATCGAGCGGCAGAAGGCAAAGTATGGCTGGGAGTTCCTGTTCCTCGGCGCAAACATTGACGCGGTGGAAACGGCGCGGCACTTTGGGATCGGAGCTGACCGAGCCGTCAATTACCACTCTGACAGCGCCGGGACGCAGCTCAACTATGAGGTGCTGAGTGAGGCAATTTCCGCCGTCCGTTGCAGCGCCCCGCTCGGCGCAGATTGGAAGCGCCGGATTGACGAGGACTACGAGAAACGCGGTAAAGGGAAAAAGAAATAAGCTGCACAAGCATGAGGGAAGGCGCTTTCGAGCGCCTTTTTTCTCGTCCATACCGCTAATTTCCTTATAAAATGTCCGTTGTAAAGTGAAGGGGATTTTTACGGGGAGAAGCACCGGGAATACGATTTTGAGAGAATAGCAAGCACAGCCGGTGTCCGTACACACGGCGATTTTCGAGTAAAGGAACCCCGCCCTTACTCTTCAAAATGCTTGTTGGGATGTCTCCCAAACCCTCTATCTTTACGAAAGGACAGATTGCCTATGGCAAATAGAACAAGGCCAATCCGCATTGAGTTCTGCGTGTCGGAAAATGAGCATCGGATCATCAAATCAAAGATGGCGCAGCTCGGAACAAAGAATATGGGTGCGTATCTCAGAAAGATGGCGATTGACGGCTACATCATCAAGGTGGACTACACCCAGCAGAAAAAGCTTGCCGCCGCTGTCAGCCGTGCAGCGTCAAATATCAATCAGATTTGCCGCCGTATCAATTCAAAGGGAAACCTTTATGAGGATGATGTCACCGAGCTGAAAGAGAGGCAAAAGGAAATATGGCAGTTACTAAAATCAAGCCAATCCGAGGAACTGTAAACAAGGCGCTTGCCTACATCCTCGACCCAGCGAAGACTGACGATCAGCTCTATGTTTCCTCTTTCGGCTGTGCTGCCAGCGATGCGGCGGCAAAGGAATTTGAGTGGACGCGAAATCTCGCTGCCCAGCAAGGAATGCAGATGCCGAAGGTGATTGCCCGACACCTGATTCAATCCTTCGACATCGGAGAAGTCACGCCGGAACAGGCGCATGAAATCGGAAAGCAGTTTGCCGACGAATGGCTGAAAGGCAAGTATGAGTATGTGATCGCCACCCACATCGACAAGGGGCATTGCCATAATCACATCATCTTCAATGCTGTCAATTTTGTAGACTACCATGCCTATCGGAGCAACAAGCGGACATATCGGGAAATGCGCCAACTCAGCGACGAAATCTGTAAGGAACATGGGCTTTCCGTGATCCCACCCTCACAGAGCAAGGGCATGGACTACAAGGAATACACAGAGGCTAAACGCGGCACAAGCTGGAAGCAAAAGCTCAAGCAGACCATCGACCGCTGCATCATCACAGCGAAGGATTACGATGAGTTTTGAAACTCATGCAGGAAGCCGGATATGAAATCAAGACCGGAAAATACATCTCCTTCCGTGCTGAGGGACAGGAGCGTTTTACCCGTGCAAAGACCATCGGAGACAACTACACCGAGGAACGGATCAAAGAGCGTATTCAGGGGCGCGGGAACCGCAAGCGCCAGATGCAGACCTCTCGCCGGGGTATCTCCCTCATCAGCGACATTCAGGAGCGCATCCAGCTCATAGGCAGCAAAGGTTACGAACACAAAGCGAAGCTCACCATTCTCAAAGAGGCTGCGCGTACTCTCAACTATCTGACTGAGAACAACCTTCTGCAATATGCTGACCTTGAAAAGAAAGTCGAGGACATTCACAGCTCCTATGGCCGCACCGGCAGTGAGCTGAAAAATGTTGAAGCCAAACTGCGTGAGGTGCAGCCGCTTATCAAAACATCTCGAACTACCAGCGGCTCAAACCGGTTTATGATGCCTATATGAAGGCGGCGGACAAACCGGCATACCGTGCCAAACACGAAGCAGAGCTTGTCATCTATGAGGCGGCAAAGAGCACTCTTCTCGCCATACAGGGCGACGGAAAATTGCCGAGCTTGAAATCTCTGCAAGCCGAACAGCAACGGCTCGCGGACGAGCAGCAGCGCCTTTATGACGAACGCGCCAAGTTGAAAAAAGAAGCTCGCCTGATTGACACGATGAAGGCGAATGTGGATGATTTCCTCAGTCCCTCGATGGCAAAGGAACAGGAGAAATCCCGCAGCGGAGAACTCGAATAAGCAACAAAGCTCACTGCTCACTTTGGGGAGTGAGCCTTTCACATTTTACAACGCAAAACAACGAGAGAATACAGTAAATCACATTGATTATTCTATTCTCCCGTGGTAAATTGATAATACATAGACTGAATCGTAAAGAACGACTTCTCAGATCCTTGCGTGAACTTAACGATGCCCATAATCTGATAGACTGTCAGCCATTCTTTCGATTACACGGAAGGAGATACAATGTTTCAGAAAGTGATTTATAAAAGGCAATACAATAAACCTACAATAGAGGAAATAGAAGCTGAGATAGCCGATGAACCTATACCAGCCGAAGTAAAAGAACCCGCTCCGTCAAAATATAAATGTTCATCAAAGGACATATTCAAACAGCTCAATGAGGGCGCAGTTTATGTGCCGCTTCCTGAGCGGAAACCTATCGCCAAGGTATTTATCAGTCAAGCCATCGAAATATCTGAGAACTACCAAATTGACACTGAAATCAGACAAGGTGCCGGGACAGTCACGGTAATTTTCTCATTCGATTGCGGCGGTGCAATGGGCTTCTTGAAAAGCGTGATCCAGTATGCCGATGACATTTCTTTCTTCTCAAGCACAAATGGATATGAGATCGTCCTTGCACTCGATTTTTACACTTACGCATTATACCGGCACGGAAGGAAGATGCGTCCCTGACTATTTTGGCCTGTGCATTGCGCAGGCTTTTTATTATTGTGCAGCAATCCAAGAACTTGAAATTTATTTTGAATTTTCGGACGGATGAATTGCGTTTGTGGAGCTTTCGATGTATAATAAAACGAGGGTCACTATAAACGGTTGAGTGAGGTGCAGTGATGAAGATAAGCTACAAGAAATTATGGGTAATGCTGATTGAACGAGAGATCCCGAAGGCGGTTTTTCGGAAGGAAATCGAGCTTTCGCCGGGTACCATGAGCAAGCTTAATAAGAATGAAGAGGTTGCCCTTTCTGTCTTGCTGCGCATCTGTGAGTATCTGAATTGTGACATCGGGGACATTTGCGAAGCGATCCATACGGACAAGTAAGCCACGCACTGTGCATTCTATATATCGTTAAAAAAGACTACGGAGGTAGCTTCAATGGCTGAAACGAATACAAGCAATATTGGATTTGAAAAACAGATTTGGGATGCAGCTTGCGTCCTTCGCGGCAACATCGACGCTTCGGAATACAAGTCGGTTGTTCTTGGGTTGATTTTTTTGAAATACATCTCAGACCGCTTCGAGGCGAAGTATCAGGAGCTTGTCGCTGAGGGCGACGGCTTTGAAGAGGATAAGGACGAATACACGGCGGAGAATATCTTCTTTGTACCGGAAAACGCAAGATGGAGCGTCATATCTGCCGCTGCGCACACGCCTGAGATCGGCACAGTCATCGACGAGGCCATGCGGAGCATTGAGAAGGAAAACAAGCGGCTAAAAGACATTCTCCCCAAAAACTTTGCCCGTCCTGAGCTGGATAAGCGGCGGCTCGGTGAGGTCGTTGACCTCTTTACCAATATCCAGATGATCGACCACGGGAACAGCAAAGATATTCTCGGCCGCACTTATGAGTATTGCCTTGCCAAATTCGCTGAACAGGAAGGTAAGCTCGCCGGTGAGTTCTATACCCCGTCTTGCGTTGTTCGCACCCTTGTCGAGGTATTACAGCCATACAATGGCCGTGTCTACGACCCCTGCTGCGGGTCTGGCGGTATGTTTGTTCAGTCCTCTAAGTTCATCGAAAATCACGGCGGGAACATCAAGAACATCTCTGTGTATGGTCAGGATTCCAACCCTACCACATGGAAGCTGGCACAGATGAATCTTGCCATTCGCGGCATCGAGGCTGACCTTGGCAAATTTAGCGCGGACACATTCTTCAATGACTGTCACCCGCAGCTCAAGGCTGATTTCATTATGGCGAATCCTCCCTTCAACCTTTCCGGCTGGGGACAAGATAAGCTGCTGGATGATGTGCGCTGGCAATACGGAACACCTCCGGCCAACAACGCCAACTTTGCTTGGTTGCAACACATGATCTGGCATCTCGCGCCGAATGGGCGGATTGGTATGGTGCTTGCGAATGGCTCGCTGTCTTCTCAGTCCGGCGGTGAGGGCGAGATCCGAAAGAATATCATTAACGCTGACCTTGTGGACTGCATTGTCGCAATGCCGTCCCAGCTCTTCTACACAACACAGATTCCGGTGTCTCTCTGGTTCCTTGCCAGGAATAAAAAGCAAAAGGGCAAGACGCTTTTTATCGACGCAAGAAAGCTGGGTACAATGGTCACTCGAAAGTTGCGCGAGCTGACAGATGAGGACATTCAGAGGATAGCAGATACCTACAACGCATTCGTTGACGGTACACTTGAAGATGAAAAGGGCTTCTGTGCTGTTGTGACCACTCAGGATATTGCCAAGCAGGATTATATCCTCACGCCGGGGCGCTATGTTGGCATCGAAGAACAGGAAGATGATGGCGAACCGTTTGACGAAAAGATGAGCCGGTTGACCTCTGAGCTTTCCGAACTGTTTGCAAAATCCCATGAGCTTGAGGCCGAGATCAGGGAGAGACTGGGGGCGATTGGATATGAATTATAACACCTACCCCATCGCTGATTTGATAGATGAAATAGCAATGGGTCCGTTTGGCTCAAATATAAAAGTCGATTGCTTTGTTGATAAAGGCATCCCTGTTCTCAACGGCAGCAATCTTGAGGGATTTGAACTTTCGGAAAAATCATTCCGCTATGTTACCGAGGAAAAGGCTGATTCACTTAAAAAGGCCAACGCATATAAGGGTGATGTTGTAATTACTCACCGGGGAACACTTGGACAGATTGTTTACATTCCTCAGACTGCGCAAAGGGATCGATATGTGATCTCGCAATCTCAGTTCCGTGTCAAGTGTAATAAGAAAGTTTTGCCGGAGTATTTTGTGTACTACTTTCATACACCGATTGGACAGCATAAACTTCTTAGCAATGCTTCGCAAGTAGGCGTTCCTGCCTTGGCTCGTCCTTCTTCAACTTTTCAAAAGATTGAGATAGAAATACCCGATCTTGAAACACAGAAAAAAGTGGTTAAGCTTATCGGCTCTTTGCAGACGAGGATAAAAACAAATGCTGAGATAAACGATAATTTAGCGGCTTAGAGACGAATGTCGGTGACATCAATCTCACCGTTCATCAGCTTCGGTAGCAAGGAATCTCTCAGTTCAGAAAGCCGTAAATTCTCGATGGAATTATTTAATACAGCCTGATAAATCGGCTCGGCCACATCCAGAAAGGCTTTTGTGTCATCGTCAGAGAGTTTCATGATATTCTCCGCCTCAAAATCTCTGGTTGTAATAGCATCGAACACGGCTCCGCTTGCTTTATGTTTCAGTCTATCAACCGCTTTAAGAGTGTAGAAGTAAACAAGGAGCTGGTTCCGTCCCCTTGCCGAAATGAGGGCATGGCTCAATCAACTGAGTTCATTGTATTCGACAATAAGCAAACCGAACGGACTTTGCCTACTGTACCTCGTGCTGTAACAAAAACAGTGTTTATAGGATAGAGACAAAAACTCAAGTAGCAATGAGCCAGACCTTCATGCTCGGTAATTGTCTTTTCAGTGGTGAGATCACATTGAAATGCTTCTACATCTTTAGATGATTTCGAAACCTTATATCGCCATTCCAATACGAGAATTTATCAGTTTTTTGAAAACCGCCGAGAATTTGCGGCTTCAGTAAAGCCGATATTCTCTTTCCCCTGATCATGTCCGGTGAATTTTGTCAAACGAAGCATCCAGCTCTTGTTGCCGCTAAATTATCGTTTACCGCCTTATTCACTCTCATCAGTGGCGAGAGTCACTTCAAAGGAACTGCCACTGTTTATCGTTCTCTTAAAGACAAAGGAGAACGACGATGAAAGAACAACTTATCCAAGAGATACAGCGTAAAATGCTGCCGTATCTCAACAACGAACAACTATTGCAGTTAGGTGATGCTTTAACCGAAGCTCTACAAGGAGTGAGCGTTAGTTATGAAGACACCACCCCAAAGAAGGAAGAACGGGATGCCGTCGAAGCGTTCATTACTGCCAAGCGCATTGAAGGCTGTTCCGAGAAAACCTTGAAGTATTACCGGAAGACGATTGAATCCATGCTGTCTGCCATCGCCAAGAAGGCCAGTCAGGTAACAACGGATGATCTTCGTAAGTACCTGACAACCTACCAGACGCAGCGCAGGTCCAGCAAGGTAACGATTGATAACATCCGGCGCATACTGTCCAGCTTCTTCTCATGGCTTGAAGATGAAGACTTCATCTTGAAAAGTCCGGTACGCCGGATTCACAAGGTAAAGACAGCAAAGTTGGTCAAAGACACCTACACGGACGAGGCGTTAGAGCTGATGCGGGATAGCTGCACAACTACAAGGGATTTAGCAATCATTGACCTACTCGCTTCCTCTGGGATGCGTGTTGGAGAGATGGTCATGCTGAACCGAGAAGACATTGACTTCAACGAGCGGGAATGCGTTGTGATCGGTAAAGGTAACAAGGAGCGCCTTGTGTACTTCGATGCAAGAACCAAAATACATTTGCAGAACTACCTCAACGAGCGCACAGATGCGAACCCGGCACTGTTCGTCTCGCTGAAAGCCCCGCACGACCGGCTGATGATCGGGGGCGTGGAGACGCGGCTTCGAGAGCTGGGAAAACGCTTGAATTTGCCCAAAGTACACCCACACAAATTCCGGCGAACGCTGGCAACCTCAGCCATAGATAAGGGAATGCCCATAGAGCAAGTCCAGCAACTCTTAGGGCATCAGAAGATCGATACAACCATGCACTACGCAATGGTAAAGCAACAAAATGTGAAGCTGGCACACAGAAAGTACATCGGATAGGATGGTGAATATGAATAGACATTTTCTAAGAGATATAGCAGACATCCAGACGGGACCTTTTGGGAGTCAGCTTCACAAAGAGGACTATGTAGATATTGGAACCCCCATTGTAACAGTTGAGCATTTGGGAAATAGAGTTTTCACTGAACAGAACCTTCCAAAAGTATCTGATGAAGATAAGGCTCGCCTATCTAAGTATGTTTTGAAGGAAGGAGACATTGTATTTAGCCGGGTTGGATCGGTTGATAGATGCTCTTATGTGGATGCCGCACACGACGGCTGGATGTTTTCTGGACGGTGTTTGAGAGTGCGTCCTAACACAGAAGTAGATCCGTTATATCTCTACTATTTTTTCTGCTTGGAAGACACAAAACAATTCGTAAGAAATATTGCGGTGGGCGCGACAATGCCGTCAATCAATACAAAACTGCTTGGAGAAGTTGAGGTAGCTTACCCTTCACAGACAGAGCAGCAGAAGATCGTTGCACTTCTTTCTGCCTTAGATGATAAAATTGAAATCAACCAAAAGATAAACGATAATTTATACGCACAAGCAAAGGCAATCTTCGCTCAGCGATTCATTGGCATTGAAACTATTCCCGACGGCTGGAAAAAGGGCAATCTTCTGGATATTGCCAATTATCTAAATGGTCTTGCAATGCAGAAGTTCCGTCCTCGTGATGACGAAGTGGGCTATTAGGTGGCTGTCCTGTCTCAAAATTTCTCAAAATTAAAGAACTCCGTCAAGGCTCATGCGATGTCAGCAGTGAATTATGCTCCCCGAGTATTAAGCCTTGAATACATAGTCCATGATGGGGATGTTATATTCTCATGGTCTGGCAGTTTTTGCTTGTTGACATTTGGTGCGGTGGAACTTGTGGCTTAAATCAGCATCTTTTTCAAAGTGACATCAGAAACCTACGATCAATGGTTCTACTATTTATGGACGGCACATCACCTTGAACGATTCATTGCTATTGCCGCTGATAAGGCAACGACGATGGGACACATAAAACGCAAACCAAATCTTGAAAAAGCCGAAGTCCTTATCCCGTCCGAAAAGGACTACAAGGAAATTAGTTCCTTAATGAATCCCTTATTCAACCTGATTATCGCAAATCGGATTGAAGCTCGCAAACTTGCTGAACTTAGGGATGAACTTCTTCCGAAACTCATGTCGGGTGAAATTGATGTTTCGGAGGTGTCCGTATGAGTAATAAACAACTGAGAATACCTTTTAATGCACCTTTGCATCCGCAGGACACCGAAGTATCAACCTACGGATGCCGTCAGAACAACCCTGATATTTGCGGTAATAACGGATTGCCGGGAGTATGCGCCTTTGCATCGGATGACCGCATCTGCAAAAAACCATCTCGCGCATGGAAAAAGCAGTTCCAAAAGCTTAAAGAATCAAGCCGCTAAATTATCGTTTATTGCCCTTGTCGCATTGCGAGCGACCACGCGCTGTCAAAACGCGGTATAATATGATTTGAAAATGGGAGGTATGTGCAATGGATATACAAGAAACAATCAGTCGCGTCAGAAAAGAATACAAGGATTATCTGCGTGAGAAGCATCCTGACTGGGCAGAAAGCAGTCTCAGCACCCATGTTTCTGATGCCTTCTACCTGTATCAGAATACCATTGCCCTCTCCTTCTGGAAGTGTTTTGAGAGCGACGAGTCGATGGCAGCGGCAAAGCAGGATATACTCGAATATCTGAAACATGATGTGATGTCGGAACGCGCTGAGGAACGCACAGCCGGTTATTTCAATGATCTCAAGATGCTCAAAGAGTTCCTGGACACCAAAGGCGGTGTGAGAGCCTATGTGGGACCGGAGTACGATTGTGAAGTGACTGTCTACAAATACGCAAAAATGTCCTACGATGGAGCGCTTTCTTCCGATGACGCTGTTGCGGCCATGTGCAAGGAAGTTCCGTTCTTCGGGGAAACATCCCATAAGCTCATGGTCATGCTGTTTGCATCCATGATGGAGGGAACAAGATACACCCGCCGGGGCAATACAGAAACAACGATTTACTTCATCGCCCATATCGGACAGGACTATGGCAAGGATCGCATGGTCAATGCCTTAAAAGCAACCCACGAAAACATAACCTACTACTACGAGCAGACCGGAAACAAGTCAAACAGCATCCGCCGGGGCTGCACAAAGGTAGCCAAGGACAACAATATTGTTATGGATTTCAGCGAGAAGATGTTTGTGGGCATCATCCCGAAGGAATCCTCTGATACTGCCCTCACGGTCGATGACACAGCCGTCCGGTATTGGCTGTATGCTGCTGGCGATGGCTCGGTCAACTGGGAGAACGATTATGACGAGGGCATTATGGCTATCGGCTGGGATGACATGGGCGATCTCATGCAGTACAGCTCCAAGGAAGAAATGCGAGCTAAGATGCGGGAAGTCTATGGGGGGACAAGCTCGTATAAAAATCAAGTTCACGCCACATGGCAGTTTGCAAACGACATCAAACCCGGCGACATCATCTTCGTCAAAAAAGGCAGAAAAGAAATCATTGGCAGAGGCGTTGTTGAGGGCGAGTATGTATATGATCCCACCCGTGAGCACTACCGTAACACCCGTACTGTCCGCTGGACAGACAAAGGTTTATGGGAGCATTCTGAGCAGTTGGCGATGAAAACTCTGACCGATGTAACGCCTTATACCGATTTTGTGAAGAAGACGCAAAGCCTTTTTGATGGAGAAAGCACAAATGTTGCTATCCAAGACGAGGATGAAGAGGAACGGACATACGATCCATATACCGCCGACGATTTCCTGCATGATGTGTTTATGGAAGAAGACCGCTACAACATCCTCAAGGCTCTCTTGCTGACGAAGAAGAATGTGATCCTCCAAGGCGCACCGGGCGTCGGGAAAACCTTTGCGGCAAAGAGGCTCGCCTATTCTATCATGGGCGAGAAAGACACGAACCGCGTCAAGATGGTGCAATTCCATCAGAGTTACAGCTACGAAGACTTTATCATGGGCTTCCGCCCCACGGAAACAGGCTTCGAGTTGAAGAAAGGCGTATTCTATGAGTTCTGCCGCAAGGCCGCAGAAGATGACCGTCCCTATTTCTTCATCATTGACGAGATCAACCGAGGCAACTTGAGCAAGATTTTTGGCGAGCTGTTCATGCTCATTGAAAGCGATAAGCGCGGAGTTGAGTTACAGCTTCTCTACGCGGACGAGCAGTTCTCTATTCCAAGCAATGTTTACATCATCGGCATGATGAATACCGCAGACCGTAGCCTTGCTATGCTGGACTATGCACTGCGCCGCCGTTTTGCGTTCTTTGAGATGACACCGGCATTTAACTCGTCTGGTTTCAGGGCATATAGGGCGAAGATCAACAACCCGAAGTTCGACCGCCTAATTGCCACAGTGGAGCAGCTTAATGATGTGATAGCGAATGATGATTCGCTGGGCGAAGGTTTCTGCATCGGCCATAGTTATTTCTGTACGAACGCCACAGTCACAGACGATTGGATGAAGTCCGTGGTAGAGTTTGAGCTGATCCCGCTGCTCAAAGAATACTGGTTTGATGAAGCCGCAAAAGTCAAGGATTGGAGCCGTACTCTTCGTGAGGTGGTCAAATGATTCCCATTCGCAACATCTACTATATGCTGGCCTATGCGTTCCAAGTGTTGCACGAGCAAGGCTATAAGGATGTTGCCGCTGAGGATTTCCGAAACACCGCAGAGTTGCTGGCTGCTATCCTATGCAAAGGCGTGTCTGTTCAGATTAAGCGGGGCTTATGCAGACAGTACATAACAAAGGAAGAGCCGCTGGCTTCCCCAAGAGGCAAGCTTGAAATTGGAGAATCCATCAAAACCCAAGTCCTTCGTAAAAAACAGCTCGTCTGCGCCTATGATGAGTTTTCGGTTAATGCCTATACAAATCGCATTATCAAAACGACAATGGCCGTACTGCTCCGTGCAGATATTACCAAGGCGAGGAAGAAGGAGATCCGCAAGCTGCTTGTCTTCTTCGATGGCGTAGATACCTTGGACGCTCATAACATCAACTGGAACATACAATATGACCGCAATAATCAGACCTACCGGATGATAATTGAAATATGCCGGTTTGTTCTGAAAGGACTGCTGCAAACGACCGCAGACGGATCTACCCGTATTATGGATTATGCGGATGACATGACAATGGCAAAGCTGTATGAGAAATTCATACTGGGCTATTATCAGCGGGAGCACCCGGACATCCGTGCGTATTCCCCGCAAATCGCTTGGCAAGTGACAGATGGGTACAGAACGCTTTTGCCTACCATGCAGTCCGACATCGTGCTTTCAAACAAGAAAACTGGAAAGACGCTTATAATCGACGCAAAGTTCTACACGCACAATATGCAGATGAAAGCACCCTATATGACGCAAACGCTCCACTCAGGGAATTTGTATCAGATTTTCACCTATGTCAAGAACTGGGATGCAGCGCCCGGAGAAACGGTAGCGGGGATGCTTCTATACGCCAAGACGGATGATGCCGTTCAGCCGGATGGAGATTACCAGATGAGCGGCAATCAGATCAGCGTAAAAACGCTTGATATGAACTGCGAGTTCGCTGTGATCGCAGGACAGCTTGACACGATTGCAGAAAGGGTTAGATGATAACACAGCAGATCGAACAAAGGAGCAACGGAAATGGCAGGATATTATACCGAATCAAATTACGAGAATGCAGTTCTCCAATTACTTAATGAAGGGCTTGGCTACACCTATGTCTACGGACCGGATGTGGAGCGTGATTATCACTCTCCGCTCTACGAGGATGCCCTGTTGCCCGCCTTGCAGCGCATCAATAAGGGCTTGCCTCTGGATGCTATCAACGAGGCCATCTACAAGCTCAAGAACTTTGCGTCCGGCTCGCTGTTGCAAAAGAACATGACCTTTACCGACTATCTGCAAAACGGTATCTCTGTAAAATACTTTGTAAATGGCGAGGAACGCTCCACCCTCGTCTACCTTGTTGATTTCAAAATCCTGCCAATAACGACTTTACCGTTGCCAACCAGTGGACTTTCATCGAAAATTCCGAAAAACGCCCTGATGTCATTCTCTTCATCAATGGTCTTCCCCTTGTCGTAGTGGAGCTGAAATCTCCCTCCCGCGAAGAGACAGATGCTTCCGACGCATATCGCCAGCTCCGCAATTATATGTACGAGATCCCCTCCATGTTTATTTACAATGAGGTCTGCGTCATGAGCGATATGACCACCTCAAAGGCCGGAACCATCACCTCCGGTGAAGACCGCTTCATGGAGTGGAAAACAACGGACGGCAGCTACGAGAACACACAGTACGCAGCCTTTGACACCTTCTTTGAGGGATTGTTTGAGAAGAACCGATTCCTCGACATCTTGAAAAACTTTATCTGCTTCAATGTGGACGGTGAGAAAACATTCAAAGTGCTTGCCGCCTACCATCAGTATTTTGCCGTCAAGAAGGCGATTGCTTCCACTCAAAAGGCAACCGTCACAGATGGTAAAGGCGGTGTGTTCTGGCACACGCAGGGCAGCGGGAAATCGCTGTCTATGGTGTTCTATGCCCACTATCTGCAAGAGGCATTGGAAAGCCCGACAATCGTTGTGATCACAGACCGAAACGACTTGGATGACCAGCTCTACGGCCAGTTTGCCCGCTGCAAGGATTTCTTACGCCAAACGCCGCAGCACGCCCAAAGCCGAACCCACTTGAAAGAGCTGCTTGCAAACCGTCAGGCTAACGGCATCATCTTCACTACCATGCAGAAGTTTGAGGAAAGCGGTGAGCCTCTTTCTGAGCGTCGGAATATCATCGTCATGGCGGATGAGGCGCACCGCAGTCAATACGGATTAACAGAGAAAGTTGTAGTGCGCCAGAAGGAAGACGGCGAGGTCGAGGCCAAGACCATCATTGGTACTGCCCGAATCATCCGTGATACGCTTCCAAACGCTACATACATTGGCTTCACCGGCACTCCCATCTCTTCAAAAGATCGGAGCACCCGTGAGGTGTTCGGTGATTATATCGACATTTACGATATGACTCAGGCAGTTGAGGACGGAGCGACCAGACCGGTTTACTATGAAAGCCGCGTCATCCATCTCAAACTTGATGAAAAGACGCTGCATCTTATTGACGATGAGTATGACCTGATGGCAGAGAATGCCGATCCTTATGTTATCGAAAAGAGCAAGAAGGAACTTGGCCAGATGGAGGCGATTCTGGGGGCTGACCAAACCATCGGCTCTCTTGTGGACGATATTCTCGACCATTACGAAAACTATCGCGCCAATATTCTGACCGGAAAGGCGATGATTGTTGCCTACTCCCGTCCCATCGCCATGAAGATATACAAGCGGATTTTGAAACTGCGCCCTACTTGGACGGAAAAGGTCGCAGTTGTCATGACGCAGCAACAACGATCCCGAAGAATGGCGTGAAGTAATCGGCAATAAGGCTCACAAAGAAGATATGGCGAGAAAGTTCAAAGACAACGACTCGCCGCTTAAAATCGCTATCGTTGTGGATATGTGGCTAACGGGCTTTGATGTTCCTTCCCTTGCCACCATGTATGTTTACAAGCCGATGGCCGGTCACAACCTCATGCAGGCTATCGCTCGTGTCAACCGCGTTTTCAAGGACAAGGAAGGCGGCTTGGTTGTTGACTATGTGGGCATCGCTGCTGCGCTGAAACAGGCTATGAATGATTACACAGCGCGGGACAAGAAGAACTACGGTGACACGGATGTCAGCAAGGCTGCATATCCAAAATTCCTTGAGAAACTGTCCGTGTGCCGTGACCTATTCTACGGTTATAACTACGATAAGTTCATGACTGGAACTGACCTCGATAAGGCGAAGGCGATTACCGGAGGTGTAAACTATATCCTCGGCAAGAGCGTCGCAGAGCAAGACCTTCCCGACAAGGAGAAGACGCAAAACATCTACATCAAGGAGGCGTTACTTCTCAAACAGGCACTTTCGCTGTGCGGTAGCTTGGTAGATGAAAAGACACGCTTTGAAGCAGCATTCTTTGAATCTGTCCGAACGATGATTGTCCGGCTTCTGTCCGGCGGTACGGGTAAGAAGTTTACGCTGCCGGAAGTAAACGAGCGGATCAATGAGCTGCTGAAACACAGTATCAAGAGTGAGGGCGTAATCAACCTTTTCTCGGATGTGAAGGCGGAATTTTCGCTGTTCGATCCGAAGTTCCTTGAAGAGATTGCCAACATGAAGGAGAAAAACCTTGCTGTTGAACTCTTGAAAAAGCTGATTGCCGAACAGGTGTCGGTTTACCGGCGAACTAATATTGTCAAATCGGAGAAGTTTTCTGAACTTATTCAGGGTGCAATGAACCGATACCTGAATGGGATGCTGACCAATGAGGAAGTCATTCAGGAGCTTTTGAAGCTTGCTAAAGAAATTGCCGATGCAAACGCAGAGGGTGAAAAACTGGGATTGACCGCCGACGAGCTTGCATTCTACGATGCTCTGACCAAGCCCCAAGCCATCAAAGACTTCTACGAACATGACGAACTGATTGCAATTACAAAAGAGCTGACCGATCTGCTCCGTAAGAACCGGACAATAGACTGGCAGAAGAAAGAAAGCGCCAGAGCTGGTATGCGCCGGTTGGTCAAGCGCCTTCTCAAAAAACACAAATACCCGCCAGAGGGCATGGATGACGCAGTTCAGACCGTGATGAGCCAATGTGAAATGTGGACGGATAATGTAATGACTGTGTGACCTTTCATCGTCTACTGTTCGTTATCAACGCTATGCCTCGAAAGGAACATAATATGGATGTCCGCGAAACAACAGAGCTGGATGAAGATGAGCGCATTATCACGATTGCAGATGGCAGCGATACTGGAATCGTCAATAATCAAGTCCCCGAAGCAGATATAATCAGGTATAAAGACAGCACCTATGAGATTGTTTCTAAGATTGCCTATTTGATTGGTGTGCCAAAGCGGATTTTTGAGAATGAGCACGAGCCGCCTAAAACGGAAGTTTATGAAAGGCTTGAACAGGACAAGGCGGCTCGGATAATCCGCCACCTTTGCATTATCCGAACGGCCATAGAGCGGAATTTCAAACACATCAATGAAAAGATGCGGTTTGACTATACTTCAATTTACAATCTCCCTGAATATATTCCGCCAGACAGCATGACACAGCTCAGTGCCGATGGAGTCAATTTTGTCCGAAAGAGCAGCAAAAAACTTTGCCATCATGTTATTGAGATCAACAAGTTGATAGCTGATAGAATTAACAACTGCAAAAAGCTATTTCCTCTTTGGCTAAACTGGCAATATGTAAAAAATCTTTTTGTGATGCCCAATGGTCTAACTGAGGATGGAACAAAGGCCGCTGCGGATATTTACTACTCGCATTTGCTTTTCTATCCGTATCAGGTTTACATCAACTGGACTCCTAAAGAAGAAGGGAACATTCTCTATAATGACAAGAAATTTGTCACCTTGCTTTACCAATGGAATAATGACTATTTCACAGAATATAGCAAGGTATCAGACGCAGGGAGCTATGTTAAGGGAAGCATCTATGAGTTTATAGAAAGCAGCGAGAAAGTTGTCATCGTGGTAGATTGCGAAAATTCAGACCCATACAAACTTTGTGCAACGCTGAGGAATCTTGACCGTCAATATACAAAGAAGATTTCTTCAATCATCTTGTTTGATGATGTTCATGCTGCATCTGCGTGGCGCATTTTGGAGAGCTTCACCGCAATCCCTGTTGAGCACATGATGATCGAACGAGTGAAGCAAAATAAATCCCTTGTTGATGTGATGCTCATTTCAAGAACCTGTCAGGAACACTATAACAATGTGGATTCCTTCATCCTTGTGTCAAGCGACTCAGACTACTGGGGGCTGATTTCGTCTCTGCAAGATGCCCGTTTTCTTGTCATGATCGAACGGGAAAGCTGCGGGCCAGACTTGAAAAATGCACTTTCAGATGCCGGAATATTCTACTGCTACATAGATGACTTCTATTCAGGGAATACCGAAGACATCAAGCAAGGCGCACTCTTTAAGGAGATGTATCGGTACATCGACAATGCCGTCAGACTCAACATATTTGAGATGTTTGATGAAGCAATACGCACAACACGGATTGAAATGAGTTCAGCAGAAAAACAGCAATTCATTTCTCAATATGTGAAAACGATGCAGATGAGGATTACCGACAGTGGTGATGTGGTCTTGGAGTTCAAACGAAAATAAGCGGAGGTGTAAAATTTATGATGGACGAATTATGGCGTGAAGAGGAAAAGAAAACATTAGAGAGTATTGCCAAGCTTACCGAATTGGGAAAGTCAAATGGGAATGCGTAGAATACAATCCGCTGTGTTTCATGAATGAGGACAAGGTGGATGAAACCTCTGCTTATTTGTGCCAGATGTTTACTCTGACAGCGGAAATCGGTGGGATGCCTTACGAGCTTGAAATAGCCGAATACATTACCGTACCTGACGGGAAGGGCGATATTGCGCTTACCTTAACACGAGATGTCCCTGATGATTTTATGAAGATTGATTCCATACTGTCCAGTGATGTTGATGAATATGAAAACTGTGAGCCGAGCGAGATAGGTAAACGATACAAAAATGATCCTGCCATGCGGCTAACAGAAACCATCGTCCCCGTAGTAATTGAGTCCGAAGCTGTTCAAGACACTTTTGAATGGGCTAGGTTCATCAATGAAAACGGAATTGCAGATGAGATTCTTAATCATCCAGTGGTTCGGCTTGCCGAAAAGCTGTTTAATAAACATCGCCTTCTCGACTACCACCGGATTCTTTTCGACATCCCTTATAGGGAAAAATTGATCTCAGAATAAAGAATAAGCCGCAGTCCCCACAATGGGAACCGCGGCTTATTCAATTCATTGCTGGCTAATTACCAGATTATATGTTTTCTACCACAAGCGTTATGGGATTGATGACACGCACCGGCTTACCCTGCTGTTGCGCATACTGTACGGTTTTCCCTGTGCCACTCGGTTTGCCGTTCCATACTGCAATAATGTAATCAGCCTGGTCCACCATATAACGATTGCGCTTGTGCATACAATCCGGCGTATAACGCTGCTGCAAAAGCGTTTCTTTGTCGCATTTGGAGGCTATATCAAAGTACCGATCCCTGAGCGCCTCGCTCCATTTCTCAGCTTGTGTTTCGCAAGGAATGGCACACTCAAGCGTAATGCTATTATAAGCCGATTTCAAGCCAAGGACGATCTCAGCCGCAAACATATCAACGCCGATTGCCATACCGGTGATAAAGTGCGTAACGCCATTCTCTTCAATCTGCCTGATTATTTCATCTCTGAGCTTCTGCTTGAGTGCAATACATCTTTCGTCTGCCTCATTGAATCCGAACGGGAGGCTCTGGGGTCTGTGGCCGGTAAATGCACATTTCTTTGTCTTCATATCTCATCTCTCCAACTATGTGTTTTAGCGCTATTCTCATTCGCTTATCCATAGTATAGCATGAAGAGATGCAGAAGTCAGTCGAAATACGCGGTAAAAGAAAAAACTGCGCCGAATAAGCGCAGTTCAATGGCGAATGTTATTTTTCATTCTCTTTTTCTTGACGGATCAGGAGTTCAACTATTTGGAGAATGCGATTTTGAGCATCAACCGAAAGGGTGCCCAATTCATTCGAGAGCTGTGTTGCCTTATACTCTGTCGTGTGGTCGAGTACATCACAGAAGATGGCATCCGCAGATACCTCAAGAGCGTTAAGCAACAATATCAAATTTTCACAACGGGGAAAAGATGCGCCCCGTTCTAAGGTTGAAATATAGTTTGCAGTGAATCCGGTCTTTTCGGCAAACTCTTCCTGCGTAAGACCGAGGCGTTCGCGGCACTGCTTGATCCGCTTGCCTATTCGTTTATCTATCATGACAACTACCATGCCCTTTTCTATATCGTTCATAGTAATTATATGGACAAGCGGCACAGTTATACAGAAACGCTAATCCACTCTCAATGTATTAGCGGCATAGTGCGGACGAAATTCATGAAAGAATCACAAAAAAAAGAGCCTCAGCCGACACCCGCAAGGACATCGACCGAGGCTCTTCGCTTTTGATAGAAATACGACCTTTATTCTGACATTTCAGGCGTTTGGCGCTTAGACAGGAAAACATACGGGGCAATGCGTCATCTCTGCTCAGAGGGCAGGAAATCAGCGATTTTCAACCTTTAATCCGACAGATTTTGGCTTTGTCCTGAGCGCTTGGAGAAGTAATGCGGACAGGCAAGGATAACGGCGCGGAAGCTCTGCTTGCAGGGATGAACGCAGCGGCGGCACAGGTCATTGTATTTGCGCCGTCCGTCGCTGCCTAAAAAGAAGCTCCATTCGAGCTTCCATTTCTTACTCCGGCTCATAACTCACGCTCGCTCTTCATCTCCTTGTGGGGAGAAGGCTTATCCGTCTGCTGGGCGGTTTTTGCTGATTTCAGCCGATCCATGATAGAGGTTTTCCCGCCCTTCTCGCTCGCCTTATCTTCCTTCGGACCGTTGTTGATGATCCCGTCAATCATGCCGTAGTCATCCTCAAGCGACATTTCAGCGGCCTTGAGAGGATTCTGCTTTTCCAGCTCGGCTACCCAATCCGCTTTCTCCACACCGAAGATACCGCCTTTGGCGGCGTGTTCCTTGATCTCTTTAGCGTCCAGAACCAGCCCCTCGGTATCGTCGCCGTACAACCGGTAAATCTGGCACGACTTCATGACCTCAGCCGCAGCCTCTTCCCGCATGGGCAGCATCCCGCCCCATTTGTAGCCATACTGTTTCATTTCCTCGATGCTGATGCTGTCATCCGGCATCTTCTCGACCGGCATGACCTCCTGACGGAGCAGATTGACTGCGGCCTCATCGAAGCCGTCATAGATATGGGACAGCACCAGCTCGCCGCGCTCATCGACAATGATGCAGGAGGCATCGTCCCCGAAGGTATCATGCTCCATCAGCCAAAAGGTGTGACCGTCGATCTCCTTGTGGTCAATCGTGTGCCATGTGCCGATATGACCATCCACCGCCATGCCGGAGGTGTTTTCATTGACAATGGAGCTTTTCTCTTCAAGAACCGTCTGTTTCTGCTGTTCTTCGGAAATCATCGGGATGGCCACAATCCTGTCTCCGATTTTGGCAAACTGCTCCGGCATTTTGAACTCCGTCATAAACTGCCGCAACAGATCCGGCGAAAGCGAGCCGAAGCTGTCATCCGTCAGCCCTGTGACAAGGAAGGTACCGGCAACAATATCATAGATTTCACCGTTGTCATCCCGCAGAGCGCGGTTGAGAGGCAGCCCGTTCATCTTGCCTTCTTCGTTGCAGACAATGGCGACCGGCTCTTCAAAGGGATAAACCGCCTCAATGTCCCCGCCAACCTCATGCTGTAAGGACTCAAGGCTGGAAGGGATTTCTTTCACATAGGGCTTCTTGTCCGGCTCAACTACCAGCACAGTGATCGTGCTTGGCTGCTCCAATTCCTCGCCGCTTCCGGTGACACGGTACTCATCGGGAATATCCTCAAGCGTACCGTCAAAGTAGCGGTTCCAGCTATCGCCGGTAGGTCGGATGTACCCGGCGTCGGTCAGCGTGCCGCCTTCATTGATTGCGCAGTCTTCACCGTACCGCTCAAAGTCGATGTAGTCCACAAAGCTGCCGAACTTGTTGTCGATGTTGTAGCCACCCTCAAAGAAGTAGTAACGACCGAGATCGTCATAGTCCTTGATGTCGGGGATAAAATCATAGTTGTCGAGATTGTAGGTCAGGTTGATCAGATCGTCGAGGTCATTCACTTCATCGCAGCCGCTATCCATGATTGCCACGAAATGCTCAAGCTCAGAGCGGGACATCTCATCCAGCCGCGCGGCGAGGTAGTTGAGCTTATCGAGGTTTTCGTATTCGCCAAGGAGATTGCTGACTCCATGAATGGAGCAGTCATAATCCGTGATAAACCATTCCTCATAAACCTGACCGAACTCGTCCTTTGAGCTGATACCGATCCGCTCGAAAACCTTCTTCATTTCCTCTTCGGTGGTCGGGAAATGAACCCATTCACCGACAAGCTCGCCTTCGTTGTACTTGCCAAGATTGGTCACGAAGGCTTCAAAACTGCCATCCAATACGGGCATAGGCATCCTCCTTTCAATCGTCCATCATGCTGTCCGGTGCGATGTAGAGCTGGGCAAACGCCTCGTCGGTGATACCCTCAAGCTTCCGAACGGTATGAAAAAGCAGCTCCGCCATCTCATCGTCCAGCTCATTGATGGGCAGCGACTTCATCTCTGCAATCAGCCTCTTGCGGCTGGAAGTGTCGAAGCAACACATCAGATTTGTCTCTTCCACGGTAAAAAACATAATCACATCTCCATTTCTTTTGATTTCGGTTTCTTTGTTTGCTCAGGCTTTTTAGCACCTTTATCCGGCGTACTCTTGGCGTGTTCTTTGAGCTTTGCGAGGACAGAAGTCTTCTTCTGAGAGGTATGCTCTCTGCGATCCATTGCTTTCCAGAGGCTTTCTGCCGGAGCGTCCTCCACATAGGAACGGACAATAGACAGCCGCTCACGGAATGGAACGGGATTTTTCCTGTCCGTGATGTCTGTCAGGCTGACTTCTTCATTTGGAAAATCAACTTTGTCAACGCGGACAGTTTTGCCGTCCATATCCATCACCATGCCAACAGGGATGTAGTCCTCAGCGAGAAGGAGCTTGACGGTTTCCTGTCTACCGTCTTCACCGGATTGCGTGACAAGGACATCGTTGCCTTGCCCCCACAGAGCTTTTGCCTTGGCAACCCACTGATCTTCCCGAAAGCCGGTCACGGCTACCTGTCCGCCGCCTTCCAGCTCTTTCATCAGGAGCTTTGTGCCGAGCGCGGGCGCTGCCTTCTTCGCATCTTCACCGTAAATCTCGAAGTAGCCGTTCTGGGCAAAGCAGACAATCGCTTCGGGATGGGCTTCCTTGACGGCATTGTAGGCGGTCTGCGCTTCAAGGGGCAATATGCCCAGCTTTTCTATCACGCCATGCTGGACGGCAAGCTTGTGAATGTGATCCTCAATACTGCCGGTTTTCGCATGGAAGCTCGTTTTGAAGCGCTCACGGCGGAGGATCATGTCAAGCTCAGTCGCATTCTCAGGCAGATAACTCACCGACACGACCTCGCCGTGCTTTTCTTCCAGCGGGATCGCTTCGCGCCGGTAGCTGCGGAAAGGCAGATAAAAGGTGGCATCGTCCTTAAAGGAGACTGCCACTGTCTCAACCGGAACGGTGAGCTTTTGCATCCTCTCCACATGGGCGGCATAGTCCAGCTCAATGAGGTTGCCTCTGACGGTATCGCCCTCTACGCCCTTGATCTCAACCGCGTAGGCAAGGATGGGATCACGGGTTTGCTCATGGTAAAACTCCCACACTTTATTTTCGTAGGAGTCCTCCACATAGACTTCGCGCTCCGGGAGAAGGTAAGTGCCGTTCGGACGGGACATCCAGAGAAGGTGCTTGTCCTCGGCGGATTGGGAAGCGGCAAGGCTATGAAGCAGCCCGGCGTCCAGCTCAAAATCCTCTTTGTAGTTCTGGGTGTGGATGTCCATAATCCGGCGAAGGGCATCCACAAGATCGATGTTTTCAAACTTCATAGGCATCACTCCAAACCGACATCGCGGGACTTCTGCTTGACCGGCGTTTTTCGTTCCGGCTGGCTCTTTGCCGCAGCGCGGAGCTGTTCCCGGATAGAAGGCTTTTCCCGCGCTGCTTCCTGAGTCTTCTCTTTGCCGATATATTCAAGCGTCGGTGTCAGCTCTCGATAGCAGCCTTGCACCTTCTTGGCAGAATGGCGGCGATGGATCGCAAACATCGGCTCACCATCCCGGGTAACGGTGTTGCCCTCAATCCTGACCTTGTACTCCACCATCACCTTGAAGGACTGATTGGACGAGTGGTAGGTAGACAGCATCCCGTCGTTGCGACCGGCAATCTGCGCTTTGAGCGTGTCCATGACGGCTTCCTTGATTTTCTTTTCCTCCGGTGTGAGGCGATGCTTCGCCGGTGCTGCCTGTTCCGGCTTTTTGGGTGCCTTCTCCGGCACAGCCGGTTTGCTCTGTTCAGCCGGTGTCTGCTCCTGTACCTTACCGATAGAGGTCTGCCGGACGAACTCTTCGGTGAAAAGGCTGACCAGCCCCGGATTTACGCTGTCAATGATGAGATGAGCAGCATTATCCGGGCTGCCATCCATGCCCTTTGCCCATTCCTTGCAGTCCGGGGAAATGCGCCCGTCATGGTCTTTCTGCTGGATGGTTTGCGCGAGGACATAGGCGACGCGCTCAGGCGAGAATTTCTCAAGGATGCTCTTAACGGCGGACTCCGCCGCAAGTCGGTTGTTGCCGTAGTAGTCGTTGATGGTCTGCTCAATCGCCTCTTTACAGTCCATGTTGGCTTGCATCGAGGTGCGGTAAGCATCCAGCTCACCGGCTTCAAAGGCATACATCGCAGCTTCTCGGTAAACCGGAATCGCCGCATCCCGCAGCGGCGTAGGGGCTTCCTGTTCCTTCACGGCAAGCCGCTCTTTGAGCTTTTCATCAATACCGGTGATCATCTCAGCCGCCGTTTTGCGGATGGTTTCCAGCGAGCCTTTCAGCTCCTTGGTCTCCTTGTCGGAGGACCAACCGGCGATATAGCCGAAAGAATAATCAGAGGTTTCAATGCCGTACCGCTGGCAGACGGTATAGGCGACGCTTTCTGCCTCGACCTCCTTAGTGCGCCGGTCTTTCTTGTCCTCGGGAGCAACCTTTTCGCCCGGAGTGACGGCATGGAGCTTGGCATGGGCAATCTCGTGGATCGCCGTCTTGATGGTCTGGATTTCACTCATACCCTCCTGAATGGCAATGCGGTTTTCTACATGAGAGAAGTAGCCTTTTGCGCCATCGGTGATGTTTTCAAAGGCAATGGGAACCGGAGACAGCTCTTTGAGAGCATCAAAAAAGGCGGCGTAGTTTTCCACGCTGCCTGTCAGCTCGCCTACGGCAATATCGGGAAGCTCTTTGCCGTCCGTCTGGGACACATCGAAGACGCTCACCACCTTGAAGGCGGGGCGGGTCACTTCAACCGTCTCAGTGACCGGCTTGCCGTCCTTGTCGAGAACGGGCTTCTGCGTTGCTGGGTCGAGTTTTTCCCGCTCTTCCTGCACCTTGTAGGGCGCAGGAGCAAGGATTTTGATACCCTTTTCGCCCTTCATCACATGGCGGTCGAAGTTGCGCTGCCATGCCGTGTAACCGGCGATCAGCGTCGCATCTGGCTTCTGCATGGCGATGAGAAGCGTATTGTTAAACGAGTAGTTGTAGAACTTGGACATCGTTTTCAGGTACTCTTTGAAGCGTTCGGATTCAAACAGTTCCTTGAGTCCCTGTTCCAGCTTATCGGTAATTTCCCGGACTTGCTGGGCGTTTCTGTTTTCAGCCATTTCTAACCTCCAATCTTACTGATTTGAAATAGAAAACTCCGGCTGAGATTTGCCCGAAAGACGGGCTTTGATCTCAGACGGAGTTTCCGTTCTGGTCAATCTGCGATGATACAAATTATCTGTATGTTCCCATTCAATCAACTTCTCAAATAAATCTGGGTGACGGTTGACCATGTGGGAAAGCTCAGAAGTTGATGCGTTCGGGCAGAACCAACAACCGTTGCGTTTGGAATGTTGGTAACAGGGCGAGAGCATATCGTATTTCTCGCACAGCCGCCAAGCATCCGCTTCCGTCATGCCATACTTTGCAAGAAGGCTGATGTCCTTCTCCTTATTCAGTCTGGCAAGACGCTTTGGCTCGTCCAATGCAATACCTACATAGCTGCGGGTGTCATCAGGTTGAGCCTTGTGGTACTTGCGGAGCGGAGGCATTTTACAGTCCCGATTTACCGCGCACTTTCCCGGCCAGACAAAACCTCGGAGCAGCCCTTCATAAGGTCCTCTTGTGATAATGTGATGGAACACATCATCGTAAGTTTTGTCACTTCGCAGAACCGTGAATTTGCATCCGAGTTCATTTTCAACGAACGGTTTGAGCTTTTGGTGGATATAGTCCCGATGCTCCGGGACTTCTCCACTGATCTCCTGATCGAACATCACCTCACTGTAAATGACCTCATCCAACGGCTCGTTTTTCTCCGCAGCAAGGAGAATGGTTGCTACGCTGTCCTTGCCTCCGCTGCATGAGGCAATGTATCGCGGGCGCGTCATCGGTCAAACTCCATCTTGAAGCTGATATACTTGCCGCCGGTATCGTCTAACCGGATCACCGCGTCATAAAGCTGCGGGCGTTTCGGCGTATAAAGCCCGGTCACTCTGCACCAACCCTTGTCCAGCAGTTCGGCGGCGATCTTCTTGGTCAGCTTCTTTTTCTTGCTCGTAAAGAACTTATTGTCCTCCCACATACAGAAGGAACATTCCCTGTTGGAGCAATAGTAATTTCCCTTTCCCACATAGACCGGCGAGCCGCAGCGCGGACACTTCCCGATGGACTCTCTGCCGGTATCGAAGCGGTTTGCCTCGGCGTCAGAGAGGAATGGATAGGCTTTGACCAACTCGGAGGTCATCCCCACAATGCCGGAAAGGAACTTGTCCGCATCCGCATTGCCACGCTCGATCTGCATCAGAGTATTTTCCCATTCCGCCGTCATGGAGGGAGAAGTGATCTGCTCCGGCAAGACGCACACGAGATTGTTGCCGTCCTTTGTCGGCACAAGGGATTTGCCCTTGCGCTCAACAAAGCCGCCTTTGACCAGCTTTTCGATAATACCGGCGCGGGTGGCGGGAGTGCCAAGCCCTTTCTTCTCAGTATCATCGTCGAACTCAGCGTTTCCCGCAGTCTCCATCGCAGACAGAAGGGAGTCTTCGGTGTAGGGCTTCGGCGGGGATGTATAGTGCTCGGTGACGCTGGAATCGACAGATGAGAGAATATCCTTCTCGTTCAGAGAAGGCAGCGAGTGTTCCGGCTCGTCCTTTTCCTTGCTCTTGAGCGTTTCCTTGAAGCAGCGCTCAATCGCCTTCCACCCATCCTGCACGACCGTTTTGCCTTTTGCCTTGAACTCGTAACCCTCACAAGTGAGCGTGACCGAAGTTTCGTCATAGATGTGCTTCTCACCGGTAGCGCTCAGAAGGCGCATGGCGATAAGCCGGATGATTTTCTGCTCCGACTCCGGCAGCTCGGCGAGATCCTGCTTTTCAAGCTGGGCGGTGGGGATGATAGCGTGATGGTCAGTGACTTTGGCGTTGTTGGTAATTCGCCCGATGTCCGGCTCATGGGCGATGCCTTCAAAGAGCGGCAGCTTACGGCAGACAATGCCGATCACCTGACGGGCAGTGCCCTCCATGTCCTCGGTGATGAACTGGCTGTCCGTCCGGGGATAGGTCAACATCTTTTTCTCATAGAGGGACTGCACCAGATCGAGCGTCTGCTGGGCGGTAAAGCCGTAGTAACGGTTGGCTTCCCGCTGCAAAGTGGTCAGATCATAGAGCTTCGGCGGGTTGACGGTCTTTGTCTCCTTCTTGAGAGAAGAAACGACGGCTTGCTTTTTATCGCAAGCCGCCGCAATCGCCTTCGCCTCGTCTTCGGTTTTGACCTTTTCCAGGTCCGCCGTCAGGTTGTCTTTACCGATATGACATTGAAGTATTTCTCCTTGTGGAAGGTGGAGATTTTGCCTTCACGCTCCACCAGCATTGCCAGCGTAGGCGTTTGGACGCGCCCGACCACCAGCTTTTTATGATAGAGTGTCGAGAACAGCCTTGTACCGTTGATGCCGACAATCCAATCTGCCTTGGAACGGGCAAGCGCGGCTTCGTAGAGCCGGTCATAGTCGCCGCTGTCTCGCAGATGGGCAAAGCCCTCTCGGATTGCGCTGTCTTCCAACGAGCTGATCCACAGGCGCTTGAAAGGCTTCGTGCAACCGGCTTTCTTGTAGACCAACCGGAAAATCAGCTCGCCCTCGCGTCCTGCATCGGTGGCGCAGACAAGCTCGGTCACACGCTTATCACGCATAAGGTCACGCAGCACCTTGAACTGCTTCTGCTTGTCCTTCGGGACTTCAAACAACCATTCCTCCGGGACAATGGGGAGATCGCTGTACCGCCATTTGGCAAAGCGTTCATCATAGGAGCTTGCATCCGCAAGCCCCACCATATGACCAACACACCATGAGACGATGTAGTTGTTTCCTTCGAGATAGCCGTCTTTACGGGAGGTTGCGCCCAGCACCTTCCCGATAGCAGCTCCAACACTTGGTTTTTCCGCAATCACTAAGATCAAATTGTTTCCTCCGTTTCTTTCGTTTCGGCCTCATCATCCTCATCGTCTGCAATGGCAGGCTCTTCGTCTTCATTGATATACGGCTCTTCCTCGTAACCCTCGTCATCAAAGAAATCCAGATCCTCGTCCTTCTGCTTCTTGCCGCGCACAAACTTGAAGTAGTAATACGCAGCGCTGCCAATACCGACCACAGCAATGATACCGATGATCAGAGCGATATTCGGAGAAGTGCTTTCCGGTTCTTCGGGTACTTCGGTTTCCTCACCCTCGACCGGCTCTTCCGGCTCAGGCACAGCACCGGTACATTCGCTCATATTTGTTTTGCAGACAGGGCATTCCGTATTGACTGCACCGGCCTCACAGCGGGTATCACAGTTACAGGTGGTAAGCGAAGATGCCGTTTCTTCATCCAACAGGGCAAGCAGATCAACCTCATCCACCATGTTGAGGAAGTAAGTCTGATACTGTTCCTCTTCTTCATTGATGGGCGCATCGTAATCGATCACGACATAGAAGGTGTTGCCGGTCTTGGTCTGCACCGTGATGAACTGCTTATTCGTCGCCTTGTCATAGAGCAGATCGCGGGTATAAGCGTTGCCTTCACCTTCAATCGGCTCGCCCTCATACGGTTCAGGCTCTTCGGGTGCTGCGGTTTCCGGTGTTGCCTCGGGCTGGGTCGTCTCCGTGACCGGAAGCTCCTGCTCGGTATCATCCGCATAGGCGAATGCGGGTACAGTGAACGAGATACAAAGCGTGAAGCACAGTGCAAGTGCCGCCAGAAGGCGGATTCCTTTTCTCTTAGTCATTGTCCGTCACCTCCTGCTGGGTAGTGGTAGGCTTTTCCGCCTTGCTGTCCTTCATCGCGGCAAGGAAGGACATGATCTGATCCTTGTCCATGACCATCGCACGGACGGTGTTGACGATTTCAAGGTTTTCCAGCTCGGTTTTCTTGTCGTACAGCTCCTTGAGCTGCCCCTGCAGGTCCTCGACCTTCTTCTCGGTTTTGGCGATTTCCGCGCAGACCTTCTGATATTTCGGGTTCATAAAAACGCTCCTTTCGGTTAGTAGTTGGGTCTTCCAAAGGCATAAAAGTGGGATTGCCAATAGGAAGTGTTGATGGATGTGTACTGGATGGGATCGCCGCAGTGCAACATCACATTGTCGCCCACATAGATGCCCACATGGGACACGCCCGGCGTGTCGTAAGTGCCGACAAAGAAGACGAGATCCCCCGGCTTCACATCGGCGCTGGAAACAGGCGAACAGACATTGTAAAGCCCCTGCGCACCCAGCCGCCCAGTGTTGACAAGTCCGCTGTTTGTGAGAACATAACTGACGAATCCCGAACAGTCAAAGGAAGTGGACGGGTTTGAGCCGCCCCAGACATACGGGTAGCCGAGATATTTTCTGCCTCTGCGATGAGAGTTGCGAACTTCTCGTCCGTCAGATACTCCGCATTGACCGTGTAGTCATCGGGTGGGTTTTCAATGTACTTGTCCACATAGCCGGAGCCGGGGAACAAATCCTCACGGTTGCCCAGCGTTGACATATAGGCTGAGTACATGGAGAGCTGGTCTTCATTCATGATGTAGACCGGCAAATGGGAGAGGTCAAAGTTTTCCAGCGTAACGGTACAGATGTAGTAGTTGTACGGGACTTCGACTTCATAAGTGTAAGTTTCCGTGCTGGTCTCGCCGGTTTCGGGATCGGTGACAGTCGTTGTCCCTGTCCGGGTCTCGGTCCGGTAACGCACCTCAACCTCCACATCCTCAGTGAGGATGTATTGCCGGTCAAAGAGCGTTTGAAGAAGTCCCTGAACTTCGTCCAGTGTGAACTCTCCCTCATTGAAGGCAGATAGAATGGAGATCAGCACATAGGGATCGTGCTCAATCGCGTCAAGGTCAAAGTGGTACTCATCGTAGTCGTGTGTGCTCTCGTAGTTATCCAGATACGATTGCAGCTCCGCCTCCATCTGACAATACTGCGCCTCCGCACCGGTCATGGCATCGTCCTCACTGAGGTAGGAAGTGGCGATGACAGACGAGGTAGTAGAGGTGAACATTGCCGTGCAGGAGCTAATCCCAGCAGACAACAGGATCAGAATCATCAAGCCAGCTCCCAGCCAAGCAAAGACCTTTTTGTTCTTGGAGATAAAGTCCTTGACCTTATCCGACGCTTTCTCTCGGATGGTTTTACCGGTGGACTTGGTGGCGGTGGAGGCCGTTTGCGCCCCTGCCTTGCGAGCCGCGGCGTATTCCTTCTTGATGTGCTGCTTCTGGTAGTGCTTGTTCATGTTGGGGCGGGAAGCCTTCATCTCAGGGTTTTCGGCAACCGTCTTCTCAAAATGGAGCTTCCGGTCAGCGGCCTCGGCCTTCTGTTCCAACTTGGACACCTTCTCGAAAGGCTTGTTTGCACTGCGCTCTGTATGATGCTGGTAGTGGCGGACAACGGACTCGGCGGCAATCTCCGTCTTATGGGCGGCTTCCACACCGGAGTTTTCCTGCTCAACCTCATGGATTTTGCCGTGAATGCCAGAGGCAAGAGTATCGCCGACCTTGCGGACGGTCTTATCTGCCTCAAACTGCAATTTGCTCTGTCCCTTGGGGACTTTCAGCTCGTCTTCAAAGTAGAGGCGGGTTTTGCCTTTACCGGTTTCCTCGTCAAAGACGCGCTCTTTTTTCAGCACCTTCTTGGTGGGCAGCTTTTCACGGGCGGCATCCAGACGCTCATGCGCCTTCTGAGATTTTCGCTCCAACCGTTCAATCCGTCTGGAAGCTGGGGCATCGCCGTCAAGGTCCGGCATCTCTACGGAGGTTTCCGCCGCTCTTTCCAGAACGGACTCTCCATCAATCTGCCTTTCAGCACGAGGTCTACTGACCTTACCGGTAACAGCGGTATCGGCAAATGCTTTTCCGTAGTCAACGGAATGGGTGCGGTATGTCTCAGCGTGCAGAGTGTGAGATGTGGGATCATCGCTGACGGGCAGATCACCCGGCTTGTACTCTTGCGCCGCATCTGCGGACTGTGTTTCGGCCTGAGCCTGACTCTCTGCGTCTTCCAGCTCATCAGGACGAAGCTGCCGCCGCTTCTTGACCTCTTCGGCAATATCGCCGGTTTCCGTGTCGTGGGGTGCAACAAGCTGGGCGTCCTCAAGCCGTTTTGACACTTTTTCTGAGGTGCCTTCGGTGAGGTTTTCTTCCACTGCGCCGTCTCTGGTCATCCGCAGGACAACCCGGTCTTTGGGCTTCAATTCATCATGAGGCATCAGATTTCACCTCCAATCCGCGCCTCGGCAAGTTCCTTGTATTCAGGGTTTAACTCAATTCCGACATAGTGCCGGGTAAGCTGCTTTGCGACCATACCGGTTGTACCGCTGCCCATGAAGGGATCAAGTACAACGCCGTCTTTCGGGCATCCGGCAAGCAGACAGGTTTCAACCAGCTTAGGCGGGTATGCGGCATAGTGACCGCCTTTGAAGGGGACGGTGTTGATAATCCAGACATCCCGCTTGTTACGCAGCGGGTTTATCATGTCATCGGTGATCTCGCCATGTTCCCGGTAAAGATTGATGGTTTGCTCCTTTGCCTGTCCGGGGATAGGCACCCTGTATTTGTTGCTTCCCTTGACCCCACGCTTGAGTCTGCTTGCCGTTCCGGGAGCAATCGGCTCGGAAATGGCCTTGTAGTCAAAGAAATACTTCCGTGACTTTGAGAACAGGAAGATGTGTTCATAGCAGCGGGCGCAGCGGTCTTTGACGCTCTCCGGCATCGGGTTTTCTTTCATCCAGATAATGTCGTTGCGCAGATACCAGCCGGAGTCGCGGAGCGAAAAGGCCAGCATCCACGGGATGCCGATCATATCCTTGGGCTTGCAGCCCTCAACCTTGTAGTTGAGAGCCACAGCCTGACCGTTTCTGCCCTTGGGATTCTTTGCGTCCACATAGCTGCCCTGATTGCCTTTCCCGGCATAGGTGTCGGAGATGTTGAGCCAGAGCGTCCCATCCGAACGCAGAACGCGCCTGACTTCGGTGAACACTTCCGTCAGGCGCGAGATGTATTCCTTTGGCGTTGCCTCTCTGCCGATCTGCCCGTCCACACCGTAATCACGCAGCGCGTAATACGGCGGGGAGGTGATGCAGCAATGGACGCTTTCATCGGGCAGCGTTTTGAGGACTTCGAGACAATCGCCGGTGTAAATGTGATCAAGCTGTATGGGGACTCCCTCCTTTCTGCGAGACTTGATGCGCAATCAGTCGGAGAAATACTCGTCCGGCTCGTAGTCCTCGTCATCGTCCAGCTCATCCTCCCAGCGGTCGATGATGGACTCGGCCTCCTTCGCCGCTTCGCGGTACAGGGAAAGACGATTGCGCTCATAGGCGGCATAGGCCGGGATGAACTTGCCAAACTCCTGAATGGCGCGGACATCCTTGGTGCGCATATCCGATACCATGTCGATCAGCTCGGCCATCGTCAGCAGATCCTCAATCATGCTGTCATACTTCTCCTTGGGGATGGTGACGAAATCATCCTCATACTCGTCTTCCTCATCCATATCAAAAGCGGAAGGAGAGCCGGACACACGGTAGATGTGTTCTTTCTCCTGAATGGAGTCGAGAATACCGCCGATGACCTCCGTCGCCTCATTGGCGCACTCGGCGATTTCCTCGCGGACATGGAGGTAAGCGCGGTGGTGCTTTTTCAGCTCGTCCTCCTTGCGGATCAGGTTGACCAACTCCACGGTCAGCCCCATCAGGCCGAAGAAGCTGTCCATGCCTTCCTTGACCTCGCGGAAGCTCATCTCAACCGGCGTATCGCCGAAAATCTCGGTCATCTCGTCAACGGTGATCTCAAAGTTCTCATTCATATTCTTTTTCATAAAGGTAGTCCTCCTTAATTCTGCAAGGTTTCTTCGGGTTTGGTGGTCATGTAACGATAGAGCATCGTGTCCTTCGGGAAGTCATCCTTGAAGGGGACGATGGTCGAGCCGTAGAAGATCAAGCCTTCACCGGCGTTGGAATTGGTGATGTAGTTCTGCTGACTGGGCGAGATGTTCAGCGCTTTCGAGAGGATCTGCCGGTCGCCGGATGCCTGGTTCAGAAGGTAAACGAAGTCGGAGTTCTCAAAGATGTTCTCAATCTCACGGGAAGCCAGCAAATCCTTGACATTCTGCGTGATGCCGGTCGGAATCCCGCCCCATTTTCTGAACCGCTTCCAGATTTCGACGGAATAGGCGGCTGTCTGCTCTTCCTTGAGCAGAAGGTGGAACTCGTCCATGTAGTAGCGCGTCGCTTTGTGCTGGGCGCGGTTGATGGTTACACGGTTCCAGACTTGATCCTGCACAATGAGCATCCCCAGCTTTTTGAGCTGCTTTCCAAGCTGCTTGATGTCATAGCAGACGAAGCGATTATTCACATCCACATTCGTCCGGTGATTGAAGACATTCAGCGAGCCATGCACATAGATTTCAAGGGCAGTGGCGATACGCTGTGCCTCCGGCTCACTCTGACTGCGCAGGATGTTGTAGAGGTCTTCGAGAATAGGCATTTTCTCAGGAACCGGATCGGCAAGATAGTCCTGATACACCTTGCGGACGCTGCGGTCGATGATGGTCTTTTCCACCGGTTGCAGCCCGTCCTTGCCGCCAACAATCAGCTCACACATGGAGAGGATGAAGTCAGACTTCAAGGTCAGCGGGTTTTCCTCTTCCGAGTAATTCACATTGATGTCCAGCGGATTGATGTAGTCGGTGCTCACAGGCGAGATGCGGATGACCTGACCACCGAGCTTCTGCACAAGGGGATAATACTCTGCCTCGGGATCACAGACGATGATGTCATCTTCTGTGATGAGGAAGGCGTTGGTCATTTCCCGCTTCGCCGAAAAGCTCTTGCCGGAGCCGGGGGTGCCGAGGATCAGACCGTTCGGGTTTTTGAGCTGCTTGCGGTCAACCATGATCATGTTGTTGGAGAGCGCGTTCAGCCCGTAATACAGCGCCTCGCCGCTCTGAAAAAGCTCCTGCGTCGTGAACGGGACGAACACCGCCGTCGAAGAGGTGGTCAGCCCGCGCTCAATCTCGATCTGATTCAGGCCAATCGGAAGTGAGGACATCAGCCCTTCTTCCTGCTGGAAGTCCAGCCGCTTGAGCGCACAGTTGTATTTCTGGGCAATGGATGCCGTCTGGAAGATGGCGTTTTCGAGCTTCTGGCGAGAAGCAGCGGTATTCATGATGAGGATGGTCACAAGGAACATTCTCTCGTTGCGCGTCTGAAGGTCCTGCAACAGACGCTTGGCCTCACCGCCGTAGGTGGCAAGGTCGGACGGAATAATTTCCATGTCATAACCGCTTCTCACGGCCTTTTTCTGCTCTTCAATTTTCATCTTGTCGAGGTCGGTAATCTTCATTTTGATGCTCTTGATAGCTTTCGCCTGATCAATCGTGCGGATATGAAGATTGACCGTGATGTTGCTGTCCATGTCGAGGAAGTCAGCCAGCATCCGGTCATTGAGTTCCGGCGCGAGGATTTGCAGGAAACTCACCGCACCGATGGCCTTGCCCATCTTGAAGCACTTGCCTTCGCGGAAGTCGAAGGAAGTGGGCGCGATGAAGTCCTTGCTGCTGAGTCCCGTCCGGGCTACCATGTCAAAGGAGAAACGGAACGGCTCGTTCGAGTCCATGTTGAACACATCATGGAGCACTTTCAGCCGTTCGTAGCCGGACAGCGGCTCGGTCTTCACACCGAGGGTTTTGAAGTTATTGAGGATGTCCGTCTCAATCCGATCCAGCTTGGCCTTCGCCATGCGCAGGGAGTCGGCCTCAATGCCGAAGGTAATGTACTTGCGCTTGATGAGGCCGTTGTTGCCCTTCGTAAGCTGGTTTTGCAGCATCTCGGAATACTCGCTGCGGATGTCGTTGAACTCGTCAGCCTGCTCTGGGATGTTGATCTGCTTCTTGAACTCGCTGATGCTCGTCCTCTGATTGATGAAAGAGAACTGGACAAAAATCGAGCTGTCAAAGTAGTTCAGGAAGTCGCACCAGTTCTCGAAGATGGCCGTCTTATCCTCGTTCTGGGCGAGCTGATAGTTGATGTCGTTGAAACGGATCGTCCTTGTGTAGAGACGGCTGTTGACCTTGCAGATGCCGTCGCGGCACATCTCCACATAGGGGATGGTCTGCTGCGCCGATTTGCGGACTTTCTTTGCCTTCTTGTCCTTTTTCTTCTGCAAGACCAGCTTCTTCTTTTCCTCGGCGGAGAGAAGATCGCCGTACACTTTGCCGTTTTTAGTAAGCCGCTTAGGCTCTGCGGCCTTTTTCGTGCTGCTGTGCAATCTGCAATTCCTCCTTCTCTTTGATTTCCTGCTGGATCGCAGCGTATAGGTTGTTCGTGCGGTATGGCCGCACTTTATCCCTCAGAAACATGGACTTGATCACATGGCCGAGGATTTTTTCAGCCGGTTGCCCGTCCTTCTCATAGAGAGCGAAGAAGATAAACGGGAGCATGATGACCACCATCAGCATTGCTGAGGTGGAAATGCCGAGGCTGGGCTTAGTCAGGAAGAAGATCGGGACACCCGCTGCCGCAGCCAGCGCAAAGCAGATGAGCTGCCGCTTTGTCAGGTTGAACATGACCTTCGTCTTGACACGATTCAGGTCCTTCGGGACCGGTACAAACGCCATTGGGAACCTCCTTTCCAAGCGTGATGCTGCACTCGACTTCATTGCCCCATACATCCCAGCCTTCGGTGGACTGGCGGGCGAAAAGTTCGATGCGCGGGACATCGCCCATGAGCTGGACGATGCGGTTGCGGGCTTCCTCCGGTTTCTTGGAGTGCTCTTCGATGTGGCTCATGATGACCTGATGCACACCGGGGCTTGCCCGTTTGGGATGGCCTTTCGTTGCAAGGATGCAGAGTTCCGCATTCGCCCGTGTCCAGTACCCCATGCCCCAAAAGAGGCTGTCGGACACCCGGTTCTGCTTGATCCAGACAAAAGCCGTCGTTTTGTATTCAAATCCCCATGCTTCGAGGACTTGGAACGCCTCCTGCATACAGGGGAAGGTAATCCACATGAAGAGCGCACAGTCTTTTGCTGCAAGCTCTCCAATGGGAAGCGCCTTAATGTCTTCAAGGCACATGGTCGGGTAATGACTTTCCGCCGAGCGGCCAAGCCCTTTTTTCGAGTAGACCTTGTACCGCCACGGAGGGTCGGCATAGATCACGGAGTATTTCTTCAAGCGGACCCTCCTTTCTCAGTGGGCATTGAATAATGACTTCGCGAGCGAGCCTGTCTTGAACAGGGAGAAGCAGAGGATGACCGTGTATGCCGCCACCGAGAACAGCGCCGAGTGGATATTGGCCGCGATGATCATGTTGTTGATGAGCACTGCATAGATCGCCACGCACACCATGATGAGGAAGCCTTGGAACGCAAGTGCGAACAGCCCTTTGAGGTAGTTCGTGCCAATGCTGCCCCATTCGCGGTTACTCATCGTCGCTATGGGAATGGGCGCGATGCTCACGGTACAGTAAATTTCAATCATACGGCCATAGAGGATGACCGTGATGAGAATGGACATAATCTTGAGGCACAGACTGATCAGCAGCGTCTCTATGGACAGGCCGAGCAGTTCGCCAATGCCCATCGTTTCCATGCTCGCGCGCATTTGTTCAAGAGTGGATTCGATGTCGATATTTGTGTCGCCGCTTATGACACCGGCTGCACCGGTTACGACATTTTGACCGATGTCGAAGACCGCCATCACAATGTCAAAGGTATTGGTAACGAGGTAGATCGCCACAGCCGCCTTGAAGAACCACTTGAAGAACATCCATGTGTCCATGTCATGCAAGTTGTTTTTCTCGGTGATCATGGAAATCAGCTCGTAACACAGGACAAAGGTGATGATGATACCAGCGATGGGGACTATCACATTTTCGGATAGTCCCCGGATCATCTGGTATATGCTGCTATCCCATGAAGAGGGCGTTTTGCCTACCTCAGCAGCTATCGTCCCTACCTTGTCGTTGACATCGGTGAACATATTGGTCATGTTGCTTTCAATCCAGCCGATCAGAAGCTCTTTTATGGCTTCTTCGATTTTTTCAAGGATAAATCCCAATATTTCACCACCTTTCGGTTATGCTGGGGTTGCCGGATCAGAACAGGCCAGACAGGAGCGGGATAAGGGTCGTGCCGATGAGTACCACACCACCACCGGCCATCAACTGCTTGATTCCTTGGCTCTTGGCACCGGGATTGTCATTGCCGTACCCCTCCATGAGGTTGACCACGCCCCACACGGCAAGGCCAGCGCCAAGGGCGACAACGAGGGTCTGCAAAACGGTAACTGCCTGATTGATAAATTCCATAAATGACCTCCTTATGTTGGAAATTGATTAAAAATTAAGGGAGAGCGCGGCATTTCGCGCCCTCCCATGTGGACACGCGAACCGGTTATCAGAACAAACCGGACAGCAGGGGGATGAGGGTCGTGCCGATGAGTACCACGCCGCCACCGGCCATCAACTGCTTGATGCCCTGGCTCTTGGCACCGGGATTGTCATTGCCGTAGCCCTCCATGAGGTTGACCACACCCCACACAGCCAGACCGGCACCGAGGGCAACAACGAGCGTCTGAAGGACCGTAACCGCCTGATTGATAAATTCCATAGAGTGACCTCCTTGATTTTTGAGTGTGAATTATTGAAAATGGGCAAAAAAATCAGAAGCCCCGTCATTGTTCTGCTTTGGGCATTGCCCATGCGCAGTGCATGACGGGGCTTCAATCGGCTTCAACCTCTCCCATGTCATAGAGGTCGAAGGTTTGGGTGGGCTTGACTACCAGCTTGTGAGAACGGTATTTCTCGATGTCAAAGGCGTTGCGCTTATCGTAGTCGGACAGCATTTTGTATTTTGGATGCTTCGTAATGTCGTACTTGTCACTGAGAAAAGGTCTCACGCCTCTAAGCTGCAAAATACATTTGCCGCCGTCCATGACAGCGATTTCGTCCTCCGACATGAGCTGCTTGCCGGTCTTCTGATAGTTCAGGCCGTATGAGTTGTTGGTCGAACGGGTTTCTGATGTGTTATATAGGTCGATTGTCTCCTTTCCGAGGATTTCACTGAGTTCCTTCAAAGTGGATTTTTCCTTGCCGCCGAGGAAGAGCGTACAGTCGCAGTTGCCGACAATCGTGTCCGCCGCGTCCTTGTAGATGGTCTTGAGCTGGCTCTGGGACTGCAAGATGATGGATGCTGAGATTTCCCGGCTTCGGATCGTAGCAATCAGTTTGTCGAATTTCGGGATTTGACCGATGTTCGCAAACTCGTCGAGCAGGCAGCGGACATGAACGGGAAGCCGCCCATTGTAGACATCATCCGCCTTATCGCAGAGCAAGTTAAAAAGCTGGGAGTACATAATCGCAACGACAAAGTTGAAGGTATCGTCGGTATCAGAGATAATGACAAACAGCGCCGTCTTGCGGTCGCCGATGCAATCCAGCTCCATCTCGTCGTAACTCATCAGCTCCCGCAGCTCCGCGATGTCAAACGGGGCAAGCCGTGCGCCGCAGCTAATCAGGATCGACTTGGCTGTTTTGCCAGCGGCTAACTTATATTTACGGTATTGCTTGACCGCGAAGTGGTCAGGGTCACGCTCTTCCAGCTCATCGAACATGAGGTCAACGGGATTTTTGAAAGTCTCGTCATCCTCTCTGGCCTCCGAAGCGTTGATCAATTCGAGCAAGGTAGTGAAGTTTTTCTCGTGTTCCGGCGCTTCGTACCAGATATAGCCGATGAGTGCGGTATAGTAGAGCTTTTCTGCCTTGACCCAGAAATCCTCCCCGGACTTATCGCCATCTCCCTTCGTGTTGACGATGATCGTATTGACCAGTTTGAGAATGTCCTTCTCTGACCTGATGTAAGCGAACGGGTTGTAGTGCATGGATTTACGAAAATTTATCGTATTCAGCGACTTGATGATATAGCCGTTTTTCTCAAGCATCTTTCCACATTCGACCAGCACTGTACCCTTGGGATCAGTGACCACATAGGAGCTGTGCATCTGCATCAGGTTGGGCTTCACGAAGAAGCGGGTCTTACCCGAGCCGGAACCACCGATGACAAGGATGTTCTTATTCCTCGCGTACTTCGGCTGCTTCGGACGGCTGTTCATGGTCAGCCCTTCGGTCTGGGTGAGAATGACATTGTTGGAAAAGTCATCATCCATGTAAGGCCGGATGTCTTCCGGTCGTCCCCAACGCGCTGACCCGTATTCCTCCCCTTGGCGGAATTTCTTGCGGTTTTTGCCTTTGATGTAGACGGCCAGCTTGAGCAACGCGCCTCCGGCCACACCAATGAGAAGGTCTACTGGATGAAAGCTGGGGAGCGGATTGGCGAACGCTGCGCCGAAATTGGCAAAGCCGCCGGTGAGCTTGTCGATGAACTCTGTGCCGGGAGCCAGCCGGAAGACTGCCGCCAGCTTATCCACAAAGTAGAAGGCGAACACATACGGGAGATTGAGAAGGACGAGCTTTTTGATGTCGAGTTTCTTTTTCATAGCTCAACGCCCCGATCCTTCGTCTTAACCTTGACCTTCTCCTTGTGCTGGGCTTTAGACTGCTCCCTGCTGCGGGAGAGCTTCTGCTTGAGGGATTGCTTTTCTTTCTGCTTGACCGTCTTGGCGGAAAACTCCTTGAACGCCTGAGTCATCACATCCACATCCCGGCCTTTGAAGAAGACGAGATAGCGCGGCGGCTGCTCAGAGGTGTCTTTCTTGAGCGCGTAGTCGATCCCGTACTTGTTCGCTGTACGCTCGAAAGACTTGATGTTTCCGTCGGTCACTTCGATGTTGCTGATTGCGGCGTTCTGCTCGACAAGATGCTTGATGGACTGCTTGCCCCGGTAGGTCTTGGGCTGAGAGGCTTGCTTTTCGGCCTTTTCAATTTCCTCAATGAATTTGGCGAGCGCCTTTTTCAGCACTTCCGCAGTGATCCTGCCGCCCTTAATGGCAATCGCAACGACTTTGGTATTTACTTCATCCTGCATGGGGACCTCCTTTCTGAGATTTGCGGGGCAATCCTGTCACTAAGGCGGGACACCGTGTAAAATGTGGATCATGTTTTCATCTCACCCCCTTTAAGTTGATTGAGAATGCTTACGCATCAGCCTTTTCCGTGAAAATCGTAGTTCACGCGGGCTGAATAGTAGTTGTCTATGGTCAGTGAAGCGTTATACAACGCCGTAAGCAGATATGCCCGGATGTTCCGAATGTCGGAAGGGCAATCGTTCATCGCTTGGAGCACATAGTCGATGTGGCCGCTGTCCAGCTTGAGGAAGCGTGACTTAACCACCGGCTGCGGCATATCTTCTCCGTTGATACGGATGGTGGGTCTTGTGGAGCAAACAGCATCCAGCATGATCTCGACAATTTCATTTACCCGGTCAAGGTCATAGTGCCTATCCTGAGAGCGGATGTCGATCTCAAGGTTATCCCGGATCAATTCCCTGTATTGCTCCCGTTCATCCATCCTGTCCATCCCATCAAGATTGATAGATTGATAGTTTCTCAGAGAGTTATTTCTTTCGTTGGTAATTACTTGATTAGTATTTAATTGTGCGGGATTTTCCGTACACGGTTTTCCCGTGAACGGATTATCCGTGTCCGGCTTTTCCGTATGCGGTTTTTCCGTGTCCGGCAAACCCGTCTGCGGCTTCTCGTATATCTCGAAAACCATGCTGCTCATCCGGCCTTTTTCATCCCGTGACTGATGACGGACGAGATACCCTGCGTCCTCAAGCTCCCTGAGAGCTGCCAGAACAGCATCGGGGCCTTCCTTGCAGATCGCCGAAAGACCTTTCGTTGAGAACTGCCAGCCATCGTTGAAGGACAGCATTTTGGAGAGTAGCCCCACGGCCTTGAGGGACAGGGTTTTATCCCTGAGATGGTAATTTGCCATGACCGTGTAGCTACGGTTTTTGTTGACGCGATAGACTGCCATGCGGTTATCCCTCCCTTGCCATCACCGGCTGACAGCGCAGCGTTGACAGCTTCACCGGGGAATAGGGACATTCCTCGAAGACACAGGTTTGATATTTCCAGTAGGGACGATGGAAGCAGCACGACCGGCATTCCGGGCAGATCCCGTCGCATCCGCTGTCATAGTGGTTGTGGCCGGGTACCTCCTTCATGAGGGCTTCAAAGGCTTGCAGCTTACCGGCTGTCATGTAGCTCATTTTGTTTTCTCTCCTTTCCTCGCCGCACCGCCGTCATCTGCAAGGGGCAGATTGTTCCAGCTTTCGGGCAACAAAAAAAGAGGGTTTGCTTCATGCTCCGAATTGGAGAATGAAACAAACCCTCTTAGCTTTTCAGATATTCAGATGATGTCTCGGATGGTATGGATGATGCCGAGCAGCAGCCCGACAATCAGGGCGAGCCCTCCGATAAGACCGCCGATGATGATGTTGAGTGCGAAGATTCCTACTGTGCCGGATATGCCGTAACCGAAGGGGACGAGCCAGAGACACATCCTGCGAATGCCGAATGGGAAGCCGACACAGAGCCACATTAGGAAGTAGTCACATACGCCGTCCGCCATATAGACCGGCTTGAAGAATGCGGCAAGACAAAGGGCAATCAGCAGAGGAAGCAGCACTTCCTTGAGAAAAGTCTTCACACCCTCACCCTCAATCCCTGCAAATTATCTGTGCGGATGCCGACGAGATACCAGTCCGCAGCCATCTCGATCCGAGTGGGTTTCCACTTGCCCCCGATCATGACATCGAAGCATTCCCCGCAGTGCAGACCGCCGTAGTAGCAGTCAAGGTCAAAGCGAATGTCGTACCGATCCGTTGCGTGATCATAAACCAAAGTTCCCTGTTTCATGATGGACTCCTTTCGTTGTGGGCAGCGCAACGGGAAGGGCTTATGCAGTGTACCTCCATAGCCACCGCCAGCCGGTTTTGATCCTGTGCGCCGATTGTTGAGCGATTGTTCCTCTTTCAGGTCAAAAAAGAAGGGACTAAGCCAGAATCCCTTGATTTTCAAGGTCTTTCTGATTTAGTCCCATTATCGCACAACAATCCTTCGTGATAACGATTCCTACACGCCCCGCTTCAATCTCGACCAGCATACTCTGAAAGCCGGGGCGGTCGTAGTTCGTGCCGGAATATCCATCGTCCACAAAGAACACCGGGTTCGGAAAGTGATTCTTCTTAGCGTATTCCAGAAGAATAGCCTTCTGGTTCTCAATGGACAGGCTTTCGCCGAGCCGTGCGTCCTCTTGCGACAGTCGGCAGTAAAGTGCGCGGTGATTTTATTCGTTGCTCCAGACATTGTTGTGTCCTCCTTATTCTGTGGAGCAACTGTCGGTACAGGATTGGTTACCGGGTCAAGTATAGCAGAATTGGACGCAGTTGTCATTCGTCTGCACCCTCATCTTCAAATTTTTTGCTGGGCGTTCTTGGCAACAATGCGCTCCAGTTTCTTCAAAAAGGACTCCTTGCCCTCATAGCTGCCGGTCACGGTGTAGGTGGTGTGACCGACTTTCTCCGTGGTGGTCAGTTCTGGAATCCAGAATGCGGACAGGTTCTTGACATGGAGGTTGCCGTTCTCGTCCACATAAGAGCCGTGTTTCTTCTGCTCTTCGGTCAAGGGCTTCCGCTTGAAATAGATTTCATTTTCGGAGATGTTCACAGTTTCGCTGGTCTTGCTCTTTCGGGGCATCATCATACAGCTGGGCGAAAAATGCCAGTGCATCTTCGGGTGAGTCTTCCTCCATGAGCTGCTCGAAAATCCGCTGTTCCTCTGCCGAGAGGTTATTCCATGCGGCTTCCAACTCCTGCTCGTTGGCTGCGTTGACAAAGGCTTCGATCTCTTTTTTCATGGTGCATCCTCCTTTGGCTGCGAAAAGCCTTTTTCAAAAAAAGTATGGGTTTTCGTGAGAGCAAGAATCGTCCCGTGGCCACAAATTTTCAATTCTTGAAAATTTCCTGCCCCTTTGGGACAGCTTCTTGTTGGGGCGTGCCTGCCCCAAACCCTGCTAGGTGATTTCATTCTTGGTGGTTGCTATATTGCTTATATGCCTTTTCAAATCCTGATTTGTTATATATGATAAATTTATAACATTCTCCATCTTTCATGGAAATTGCTGCAACAGGAACGACCATCTGACTCCATGAAAGCTCCCTTATCTCGTTCATGGGCAATACAAGGTTGCGATACAGTGGACTGACTGTGAGCTTTTGAGTTGAATATGTAATGCTCTGTTCATCAATGTACAAACCACCGCCAATGATTCCATTACGGCATAAGCTACACACAAAAAAGTTTTTCCCATAATATTACCGCCTCCTATTAGTTGATGGTTGGTTAAGTTGAGTATATCATATTGATTTCCAGAAGAACACCCCTATATAGGAGATTTTAGCCGTTTTACTGCGTACGTGCGTACGAGAGATTGGTACGCACGTACGCAGCGATTTGCTCGAAGCGCACCCTATACAGCCGTTTCCCCCTCGGAGAGCCCACTACACTTTGCAGACCACAGGGATGAAAGTGTCATAGTGGGTTATTACACTTCCGCAGAAGTGCCTTTTCCTCGCCGCAGACAGCCCGGTGCACCTTTGTGAGAGCTTTCTGTCCAGCGAATCCACATCGCCCACAGGCGATGTGAGCAGGGATTCCAAAGGGGCGCAGCACCCTTGGCACACGACTTTGGTACAAAGTCTAGTGTGTTACACCTTTCCAGAGGTGTATACGTTCCTGAAATGCAAAAAGCCCCATACCCAACACCTTAACGGTGCGGACATTGGGACTTGATGCTTCCTCGGCCTAGCCGGGTACTCCGTAACCAATCCTGACAGGCAGTTGCCGTGTCATTTTTCGAAAACTGTTTTACGGATACCCAGCAAGAGCGCATGAGACTCCTTCAGTCGGCTGCGCCGACAGCTCCCTCGGGGGAGGGAGCCTTTGTCAAGGAGGAGAAGTGCACGAAAGGAGAAAAAGCAATGATGGAAAAAGAATACGCCATGCAGGAACTGGCAGGGCTGAGTGAACCGTGGAGCAATGCAGCCTGCATGGGATACTGCCTGATGGCGATGCGGCAGGCGGGCGTGCCGGAGCCGATGCAGCGGAAGGTGCTGGCGTGCCTGGAAGAAAAATTTGACTTTTTACAGCCTGGCGGATGCAGAGAATGCCGGGTACATAAAAGCGAAAGCGGGCGAAGAATGCCGGTTTCAGACCTTCAGCCCGGATTGAGGAGGCAGACGTAATATGAGAAAAAAAGCGCGGATCTATGATGCGCGGCAGCTCTGCCGGCATATCTGAGTCCGGCGCAGTATGCTGCGCTGATGGGTGTGAACCTGAAGACCGTACAGAAAATGTGCCGTACCGGGCGGCTGCCTGCCGAAAAGGTGGGGCCGCGGCTGTGGCGCATTGACAGGAATGCGGCGCTGGAGCAGGGGGCGCTGGACCGAACAAACAAAAAGCCCGCCGGTGCAGCGAACACCGGCGAGCCTACAGGGTGATAGCTTTGAACCCACTATCACCAGAAGTTTAACACGAAACAGGAGGAAACACAAGTGAAACTGAAAGCAACCATCCGGGCAAGCCTGTGGTACATGGCAGCTATGGTGACGGCCATTGGCGCACTGCTGGTATCCAGCGGCATTGAGCACAGCGCGAACGGCTGGGAAATGCTGGGCTGGGCCGCTGCGGCGCTGGTGCTGCTGGCGGCAGCGCTGGCCATGCTGGGCCTTGGCTGCTGTGCGGACAAGGAAAGCCGGAAAGGCAACAAGGCACACAAAGCCCCCCGGCGGACACGGTGAAGCCGAAAAGCCGGAGAAAGGCGGGCTGAGATGCGGCCACCGATGAACATGACACCGGATGAAACGGAGATCTGGCAGCGGATGGAGCAGCACGGCGAAGAGCTTGTGCGGGACATGGGTGCGGCCCTGCTGCAGGCCGACCGGCTGCCGGAGTGGATGAAGGAATCCGCTGTGAACATGCTGTGCGACAAGCTGGCGGATGCCAGAGCGCTGGCTGCCAGCTGGATGAACGAGCGCGGGGAGCCGTGAAAGGGAAACGAAGATGATCTTAGAAGAATACCGTGCCCGGATGGCCGAAGAGCTGAAAAAGCTGGACTGGCAACACCCGGCCGACAAGGAAAGCAGTGCATACCGGCTTCTGAGCGAAGCGAGCCGGGACAAACGACTGAGCACGCAGGACTGGATCGCACTGTTTGAGCAATACCGGGAAGGAGTGAACCGGCAGTGAAGCAGAAAATGAACCTGCGGCAGGAGTTGGATCTGAACACGAGACGGCACTGCAGAAATGACACGATGGTGCATCATCATTGCGCTGCACCAGTGCTTTGGCGTGGGCAAGGACCGACTGAACCGGATCGAGCTGCGTGCCGAAGAGCTGGGCTTGAAAGTCTGAACATTGCCATGCAGGCGAACGGCAAAGGAATGCCAAGCACCGACCAGAGCAGGGCGATGCGGGACAACTGGATGCCGGAGGGCGTGGAGCCGGAGTTCCGGTGCCGGTGCTGCGTGCACCGCGTACCCGACGGGAGCAGCAGCTGCGCATGGCGGGCGATGTGGCCGCCAGCATGGTATGGACCTTATACGCAAAGGCGTGCATGGAGCTGTTGGGATATGGTGCCGGGCGGCTGAACCGATTGAAGCAGGAGGCTCTTGCCAACTACCGACAGGTGAATGAAGAGGGCCGCGCGGACGGGCTGGATGTTGCCATGGAACACCTGCGCAGATGTGCCTGCGACGCTTTGCAGACCGACGACATTATTGTGGGAAGACATCCCGGACGAAGAGCGGGCAAAACAGGCAGACCGGGACTATGAGGAACAGAAAGATGCTTTCTTCCGGCGGAACATGGCCGGAGCCATGGGCCGCTGCGCTGCGCCTGCAGGCACGGCAGTGCTGGCACCGGGTGAGATCAAAAAAGAAGATCGAGGCAGTTCTGCAGCAGGCAGCTGCGCCGGAAAGCTGGGAGAGGAGACGTTTAAGATGATGCTGAAGGAAGCCATGATCTACCGTGGCGAAAATGAAAGCACGCTGGCATTGATGCTGGCCACAAGGCCGCTTGATGTGCGGCGATGGTGCAAGCCCGGCGGGCTGGAAAAAGCTGAGCGCCCAGAGGCTGCAGCAGCTGGCCGAGGCGCTGGACGGCGGGTGCTGATCACCGAAGACGGTGCGGAGTTTGAACTGTATGGAGGAAGAGTGTGAGCAAGGACAAATACAGAATGACCCGCAAGCGGATCGAAAAGAAGCTGGCGGCAAAGTGTGGCGTGCAGGTACGCGAAGTACACGAGGTGATCATGAAAGACGTTGTGAATCCACTGAAGCGGAGGCAGGAAGCATGGCAGACGGCAAAGCACCGGTATGCGCAGCAGGAGGTGCGCCGGTGACAAAGCAATACATTTACAGTTTGTACGATGCAAAGACCGGAGCACTGCGTGCAAAAAGGCACACCGCAGGAGCTGATGGAACAGGGATACTACAACCGCGCTGAAAGCGTATGCACAGGCTATGCCCACCAGAAGAAGAAAAAGGCAAAGCCGAAAAAGTGGCGGCTGGAACGGGAAGAAAAAGCAGCCAAAGCCGAAAGCAGAACCGGACCACAGGACCGGCACCCAGATGCAGGAGGTATGGTTTTTACAGCATGTTTGACGCGGACGGAAACCTGTTGCACGAAGGTACGGCCGCAGAGCTGGTAGAAAAGGGACTGTTTAAGAACACACAGACCGTGACGAATGTTTTTTTATGCCGGGCACTGTAGGCCGCAGGGCATTTACAGCCTGACACGGAAGAGGATACGGCGGGGCGTGCTGCGCAATGCGCCGGGAGCCAGAAGCAGCGTGCCGAAAAAGAGCAGGCCGCCGATCACGGGAATTGAGAAGCCGGACGAGCTGCAGCGAGATGTGCATGAGCTGTGCCTTTACAACGCTGCGGCTCGGAAAGCAGGCAAAAAAGAAAAGCTGAGCTACGGCTACTGGGCTGCAGCTGGGAAACCGGAGGCACCGGCATGATCACATGGTGCTGCAAACCAGACTGTCCGGGAAGGCACCCGGCGTGCCATGGGATGTGCGAAAAGTACAAGGCATGGGCAGCTGCGGTGAAAGCAGAAAAAGCCTACACAAAGGACATGGTATCCCGGGACAGAGTGAACCGGAGCGACTACGTAAAGGAAGGCTGGATGGCGCACAAAGGACAGCGCAGACGAAAAAAAAAAACAGCGGAAGCCCCTGGCAAAAGGATGCCGGGGGCTTTGGCGACAGCGCAGCAGGATAAAAAGTCTGCCGGGTGCTGCCGGAGCGTACCGGCGGCAGGCGGGAGTCTTTATACCATTTATTTTATAGCAGGATGAACCTTTTTTACAGCGTCCGGGGTGGGCGCTTTGGGGAGCTAGTATACCCGTTATTTCTGTGACGGAGATGGGCACAGAAGAGAAAACAAACACCGGCAGCATACCGATGCAGGAGGACGGCCAGATGAAAAAGAGCTACATTCGGGAAAAGAAATACCGGTGCGGCAGCGAGTACATGGCCGTTGGCATTTATGCAGTGACAGATCAGGAGCACCGCAGGCGCGGCAAGAAGCACAAGGAGAGCGACCGAGGCCAGAAAGAGCGGAACAAGCACGCCAGCTTACGCCGCAAGCAGCGCAAGGCCATTGCGAACTTTGGCCGGGACGGCTTTTTCCTGACCGGAACATACGAAGAGTTCTATCTGCCGGAGGACTTTGCAGCCTGCAGGCGGGATGTGGAGAACTACAAGCGGCGGGTGATCGGTGCCACGGTAAAGCGTTTTGGTGTGAGCCGGGACAAAATACGGCTGATGCTATGGGCGGTGCGCAAGGGAGAAACAGGACGGCTGCACATGCACGGTTTTGCGGAATGTGGGGGATGGGAGCTGCTGACCGGCGGGAATGGCGCGAAATGCTGGAAGATCTGTGGCGGCGGCGCGTGCCGGGAACAGGCGAGTACGAGCCTTTGGGCACCATGAACGCCGACCGCATGGACATGAAGAAGCTGCTGGGCGTGGACGGACAGGGCAAGAACGGGACCATAGGCTACATATACGGCCACAAAGAGCGGGCCTGCATTGAAACACGCAATCTGAGCCAGCCGGAAGAACTGGCACCCAGCGACACGAAGTGGAGCCGCCGCCAGCTGCGCAAGGGGGCTGCACCGAATGCGCAGAGAATGCCTACTGGTGGGAGCAGCACTATCCGGGTTTTGAGGTGGTACAGGTGATGATCTATGACCCCGGACAGCTGTACGAAGCGGACAGGCCGCGGCCAGACGGATGGGAGGCTACCGAAGCGCAGGCGTATCTGATCCTGCGCAGGCGGGGGAGTGCGAAAGTTCGCACATGACGATAAAATAAAATTTTTTGCGCGTAAAAACATGCACGGATAGCAGCTAAAAACAGGCATTTTTTGTGAACGAAGGGAAATATTGACAGCGGAAGGCGGCGGGCGGGGGTGACGAAGCAGCAGAAAAAGGACGTGCGCAAGGCGCTGCGGCGGTACGGCATGGAGCGGGAAGAGGAAAAGAACACGGCGGCAGAGTGGGTGCGGGCGTGGGGCACGGTGATCCGGCGGGCGATGGACTACTACGAGAAAAGCAGATCCGGACTGCGCAAAGCTGTTGCAGCTGCGGTACATTGACGGCTGAGCGAGTGGGGAGACGGTGGGCGCAGCTTTACATCGGGCGGACGACCTACTACCGCAAGGGAGCTGGAAGTGCTGAGCACGGTGGGGATGTATGCGGCGCGGGCGGGGGGCTGATCTTGAGAGACGAACTCCTTCCGTCATTGCTGGCGCAATGCCACCTCCCTCTGGGAGGAAGGCTTTGGCATAGGGGAAACCTTTCAGCATCCGATGAACTGCGCGGAAGAAATGGCTGGGCACTTTGAATAGCTGAAAAAGTACGCAGTTTTTTTGGACTCAAACGGGCTGTAAAATAGCATCAGAACCACGAGAGGAGGAGTGGAAATGGCGCGCAGATACTGCAAAAACACAGTGCCAGGGAAACAGGGCAGGGGCAGAAAAATACCCGGCGGCGGTGCGTGCCGAAGTGGTAATGGCCATGCTGGGCTCCAACTCCATCTGCGCTGTGGCGAAGAAGTACGGCGTGCCGGAATCGACCATCCGCAGCTGGATGAGCGAGGAGGCAGGCCGCAGTGATGCCTTTTTGCAAAGGCCCGGCAGGAAGCCGCGCGAGATCGCCATCCGGGCAAGCCTGGGGGTACGGGCACAGGTGACCTTTTTGCAGGGCCGGGCCACGCCGAGAGCCAGCGGGCGGCGCAGATCACGGAGAGGCTGCACCGGCGTTTGGACGAGGACACCCGGGCCCGTGACTTTGCCGTGGGCACCCTGCTGAAGGACGACCCGGAGGAGCTGGCGGATGCCACCGAGACCGGGCTTGTGGTGTATGCCAGCCCGGGCAGCTACGACAGGCAGCTGGATGACACGGAACGCAGGCGGCTGAACGCCGAACTGGAGCGGTACGAGGGCCGGGTGATGAGCGACAAGAACGCGGCCGGTGTGGCCAAGGTGCTGATGGAAGTGGCAGAAAAGGCTGCTGCCATGGCCCCGGCGGAGAACACCGACAGCGAGAGCGGCCCGCCGATGGTGGAGATCGCGGCAGCCAGTGAGACGGACGGTCAGCAGGAGGTGGAAGTGGATGGCGGCACAGAGGATGCGTGACGGCAGACCGGTGATCTGGTCACCACAGCCCGCCCAGGCACGGTTCATGCAGCGCACCGAGAACGAAGTGCTGCTGTATGGCGGGGCCGCAGGCGGCGGAAAGAGCGACGCGCTGGTGATCGAGGCCCTGCGGCAGGTGGAAATCCCACACTACCGGGGGCTGATCCTGCGCAAGACCTTCCCCCAGCTGCGGGAGCTGATCGACAAGACCATGCAGTATTACAAGCCCTGCTTCCCGAAAGCGCGGTACAACGGCTCGAACCACTGCTGGACCTTCCCCAGCGGGGCGAAGATCTATTTCGGCAGCCTGAACCACGCCCAGGACAAGTACAACTATCAGGGCCAGGCCTACGACTTTATCGGCTTTGATGAGCTGACCCATTTCACATGGGAAGAGTACAGCTACCTGTTGAGCCGAAACCGACCCAACGGCCCCGATACCCGGGTCTACACCCGGGCCACGGCCAACCCCGGCGGCATCGGCCACGGATGGGTGAAGGCGAGGTTCGTCAGCCCGGCCCCCGCCCGGCACCCGGATGGTGCAGATGGTAAAGGCCAGGGCTCCGGACGGACGGGAGATCGTGCAGCGCCGGACCCGCATCTTTATCCCCAGCACCGTGTTTGACAACGCGGCCCTGCTGGAAAATGACCCGGGCTACCTGGGCACGCTGGCAGCCTTACCGGAAGCGGAGAAGAAAGCCCTGCTCTACGGCGACTGGGACAGCTTTACCGGGCAGGTGTTCACCGAGTGGAAGAACGACCCGGCCCACTACGACGACCAGCGGTGGACACATGTGATCCGCCCGTTCCGCATCCCGGGACACTGGAAGATCTGGCGGGGGTACGACTTCGGCTACTCGAAGCCCTTTTCCGTGGGGTGGTATGCGGCGGACGAAGAGGGCAGGCTTTACCGCATCCGGGAGCTGTACGGCTGCACCGGGACCCCAACGAGGGCATCAAGGCTGACCCTGTGAAGCAGGCGAGGATGATCCGGGAAGCAGAAGAGAACGACCCCATGCTCCGGGGCCGCACCATTCTGGGCGTGGCCGACCCGGCCATCTTCAACGAGAGCCAGGGCGAGAGCATTGCTGCCATGCAGGAAAAGAGCCCGAACTTTCTGCACTGGGCTCCCGGCGACCACACCCGGCTGGCGGGCAAGATGCAGTTCCACTACCGACTGGCGTTCCAGGCGGACGGGCGGCCCATGCTGCAGGTGTTCAACACCTGCAAGCACTTTATCCGCACCATCCCGAACCTGGTATACAGCGAGAGCAACGTGGAGGACATTGACACCGACCAGGAGGATCACATCTATGACGAGTGCCGGTATGTGCTGATGGAGAATCCCCTCAGCCCGCCCCGGACAGAGCCGGTGCAGCCCATGCCGGATGACCCGCTGGAGCTGGGGAAGAAAGCGAGGTTTTTAGAGTATGACCGACGTGATCGGCACAGAGCAGGTGGCGAAGGCCACGGCGCTGTTACAGAGATACAAGAGCGGCAAGGCCGCGCTGGACACCCGGATCGTGGACAACGAGCTGTGGTTCCGGATGCAGCACTGGGCCAACTACAAAAACGAGGATGATGGAGGGCAAGCCCAAGCCTTCCAGCGGGGGTGGCTGTTCAACAGCATTGCCAACAAGCACGCGGATGCCATGGACAACTACCCGGAACCCAACGTGCTGCCCCGGGCAGCGGACGACGACGAGCAGACCGCCAAGGTGCTTTCCAAGATCCTGCCGGTGCTGCTGGAACAGGCAGAATACGAGCAGGTGTACAGCGACACCTGGTGGCGCAAGCTCAAGCAGGGCACCGGCGTGAAGGGCATCTTCTGGGACCCGGGGTTACGGAACGGCGTGGGAGACATCTCCATCAAGAGCATGGATCTGCTGATGATGTACTGGGAGCCCGGCGTGATGGACATCCAGGACAGCCCCCACCTGTTCAGCCTGGCGGTGGCCGACAACGAACAGCTGAAGGCCCAGTACCCCCAGCTGGAAGGCCACACCGGCAGCACGCTGGAAGTGGCAAAAAGTACATCCACGACGACAGCATCGACACCTCGGACAAGAGCGTGGTGGTGGACTGGTACTACAAAAAGGCCCGGGAGGACGGCCCGCCTCTGCTGCACTACTGCAAGTTCTGCAACGGCGTGGTGCTCTACGCCAGCGAGAACGACCCGGCCCTTGCTGACCGGGGATTCTACGACCACGGCAAGTACCCCTTTGTGTTCGACACCCTGTTCGTGGAAGAGGACAGCCCGGCGGGCTTTGGGTACATCGACGTGATGAAGGACACCCAGACCGCCATTGACGAGATGAACGCAGCCATGGACGAGAACGTGAAGCTTTCGGCCAAGGCGCGGTATATCATCCAGGACGGTGCGGGCATCAACGAGAAGGAGCTGGCCGATTTCGGCAAGGACATCGTCCACGCGGCAGGGCGGGTGACGGACGAGACCCTGCGGCCCTTACAGACAGCGGGGCTGGCGGGCAACCTGATCACCTACCGGGACGCGAGAGTGGCGGAGCTGAAGGAGATCAGCGGCAACCGGGATGTTTCCCAGGGCGGCACCACCAGCGGCCTGACCGCGGCTTCTGCCATTGCGGCACTGCAGGAGGCAGGCTCGAAGCTCTCCCGTGATATGCTGAAAAGCGCTTACCGGGCCTTTGCAAAGGAGTGCTACTTCATCATCGACCTGATGCGGCAGTTCTACGACGAAGAGCGGGTCTACCGCATCACCGGCGACAGCGGCCAGCCGGAGTATGTGCGGTTCTCCGGGGCAATGCTGCAGCCCCAGCCGGTTGACATGATCGGCGGGGTGGAGCTGGGCAGCCACGAGCCGGTGTTCGACATCACGGTATCGGCTGCCAAGAAGAGCACCTTCAACCGCCTTTCCCAGAACGAGACGGCAAAGGAATGCTACCAGCTGGGGTTCTTTGCCCCGGCCAACGCTGACGCGGCCTTGGCGGCGCTGGACATGATGGACTTTGAGGGCATCGAGAAGGTGCGCCAGCGGGTGCGGCTGAACGGGACTCTCGCGCAGCAATTGACCGCCCTGCAGACGCAGCTCACCCGGATGCAGCAGATGCAGACCCGGCGGGCCCCGCTGACCGGCCCGGCCGACAACTTGACGACAAAGGCGGTGGCGCACGCCATGGGCCTTGAAAGGAATAGTAAATGATCAAAGTGCTCTACAACGAACTGGACGGGCCGGAGGGGGTGACGCTCCGGCTGGAAGCGGCGGGCCACGCGGGCTACGCCCCCCGCCGGGCAGGACATCGTCTGCGCCGGGGCAAGCACCCTGATGCAGGCTCTGGTGAGCTTGCTGGCCGGGGAGGAAAGCACCCGCAGCGACGCATGGGACGAGCCGGACGGCCCCCGGCTGGCTGTGGTGGCCGATGCCCCGCAGAAGCCGTGGGTGGAGGGAGCCTTCGAGCTGGCGAAAACGGGCTTTGCCCTGCTGGCCGAGCGCTACCCGGACAACCTCCGCTTTGCCGACGTGAGCCGCCGGGGCGAACGGGGAATGATGGACCTGCAGCTCTTCGCGGAGGGCGGCGAGGGCGCTGCCACGGCCCCTGAGCGCGGCCCAGACCCAGCAGGCCATTGCCTCCGGCACCATGAAGCCGGGCAGTGCAAAAGCCGACGAGGCGGCACCGCCCGCACCGGAGGAAACGGCCGAAGAAACCGGCGGGGAAGGAGGTAAATCAGAATCAAGCCGCAGCCGGAGCCGCCCCCGCCCGCCGCTGCCGGAACGGTTTCCGGGCCGGGAGGTCGTGGACGGGCTCCACAGCCGCTGGGCCGCAGAGGAAGCGCTGATGCGCCGGGTGGTGCTGGAGTTCTCGCTGAAAGAGGAACTGCGCAACCCCGAAATGCGCCGCCTGATGCAGCTGCCCGGAATGCGGATGGCAGACGCCTACCGGCTGGCCCACTACAATGACGCGCTGCGCCAAGCGGCCCACGACGTAGAACAGGGCGTCGTGGAGCGCATCCGCCAGCGCGCTGCCCGCCCGGCGGAAAACGGCACCGGCCCGGCAGCGCGGCGGTGACGGGAGCCGATGTCTCCCGGATGAGCCGCGCCCAGCGGGAAGCCTTGAGCGGAAAGCGCTGCACGGCGAACGGATCGTATTTTGAGGACCTGTCACCGCAGCAATCCGCCCCCGGCGGCGTCCTGCGGAACTCTCCTGATAGGGGAGCTGAGAATCTATGAAACAACAAAGAAAGGGGGAAAATGTTATGAAAAAGCATGAAATGATCGACCTCCAGCTGTTCGCCGACGCATCTGCCGCGCTGAACAACACCACCAGCACCGCCGGCATGACTGCCGAGATGAAGACCTTCTATGAGAAGCGCCTCATCGATCAGGCCGAGCCGCGCCTCGTCCATGACCAGTTTGCGGATTACTACCCGGTGCCCCAGAACGGCGGCAAGACCATCGAGTTCCGCAAGTACGACAGCCTGCCCAAGGCGACCACGCCTCTGACCGAGGGCGTGACCCCCCAACGGTCAGGCCCTGAACGTCTCCACCATCACCAGCGACCTGCACCAGTACGGCGGCTGGACCCCCATCACCAACTGCAGATGACCGCCATCGACAACAACATCGTTCAGGCCACCAAGATCCTTGCCTCTCAGGCGGGCCGCACCATGGACAGCGTGGTGCCGGGACATTCTGGCCGGCGGCACCAATGTCATCTACGCGCCCAAGGTGGCCGACGGCGTAAAGGCCGAGGTGAAGAGCCGCGCCAATCTGGACAAGACGGCCAAGCTGACCAGCGAACTCATCATGAAGGCGGCGACCCAGCTCAAGGCCATGAACGCCGACCCCATTGATGGCAGCTACATCGCCATCATCCATCCCTACGCTCTCCTACGACCTGCGCAGCCAGCCGGAGTTGGATCGACGTGCAAAAGTACGCCCAGCCGGATGAGATCTACAACGGTGAGATCGGCAAGCTGGCCGGTGTGCGCTTCGTCGAGACCAGCGAGGCGAAGATCTGGAAGGACGCTACCTGCCCGGCGGGTCTGGCCGTGTTCGCTACCCTGATCCTCGGCGCACGCTTACGGCACCACCAGTGAGATCGAAGGCGGCGGTCTGGAGCACATCGTCAAGCAGCTGGGCTACGGTGATGACCCGCTGAACCAGCGTGCGTCCGTGGGCTGGAAGGGAATGCAGACCGCCGAGCGTCTGGTGGAGCAGTACGTGATCCGCATTGAGAGCGTCGACCTATTCGGCCAGTGCATCGGCGAACTAAACGGCGGGAATTTTTCGGTTTTGCAGATTTATACGGGATACGAAAGGAGCCGGGAAAATGGCAGCAGTGAAGAAAGAAAACAACGATGAAATGGTGAGCATCCGGCTTTTCAAGGACAACAGCCGGTACAAAGGAAGATCTGTTCGTCAGCGTCAACGGGGTGAATTATAAGATTCGCCGGGGCGTTGAGGTGGAGGTGCCGCCGGAGGTGGCCGAGGTGCTGGAGCACAGCCAGATGCAGGACGAGCGGACCGCCGCCCGCATCGCGGCTGCCGAAAACGGCGTACAGTAACAAACAGCGGCCCGGCCGGGAAGATCGCCCAGCCGGGCCTTTTTCGAAAGGAGCGATGAGATGACTGTTAGAGAAGCGCTGGACCGCGCCGCAGAGCTGCGGCCGGGGTGCAAGCTTTTCGGACGAGACGCGCAGACGCTGGCTCTGCGAGGAGGACGCCATGCTGCGCAAGCTGTATTTTGAGAAAAGCGGCGCGGCCGGGTATGAAAAAGTCGGTGCCGATGCGGCATGGTCTGGCAGCACTCTGCCGGACAGCACGGAGCTGCTGGTGCCGGTGCCCTACGACACCCTCTACCCCCATTTCCTCTGCGCCCGCATCGACGCGGCGCTGGGGGGAGACCGACCGCTACGCCGGGGAACAGGCGCAGTACAACAGCATCCTGAGCGGACTGGCCGCCGGGCTGCGGCAGGAGAACCTGCCCCGCCGCCGGGTGCGCTGGCGCTGGTGAGGAGGGAAAAACGATGGCACTGGCAAACCGTGCGGGCTGAAAAACACCCGCACCCTGCTGCGGGCCTTCTGGTGGGCTGAATGAGACGT
>VOFJ01000283.1_pt1 | contig 73309 bp, 87 predicted proteins | sample 5384081 | NCBI WGS metagenome assembly VOFJ01 (sample SAMN12384729, study PRJNA508395) | human gut metagenome | isolation source: healthy gut I | host: Homo sapiens | reverse complement strand
GACTTATTCACACGAGGGAAATTGTGTTGTAAAGAAGGGTCCTAACCACGGACCGGCTCCCATACCCGAAGAAGGCAAATGGGTAAAATCAAAAGAAATCGTTGATATTTCAGGTCTGACACACGGTGTAGGTTGGTGTGCTCCTCAGCAGGGTGCTTGTAAACTTACACTGAATGTTAAAGAAGGTGTTATACAGGAAGCTCTAGTTGAGACAATCGGATGTTCAGGTATGACTCACTCAGCTGCTATGGCTGCTGAAATCCTTCCGGGTAAAACAATCCTCGAAGCACTGAACACTGACCTTGTTTGCGACGCAATCAACACAGCTATGCGCGAACTCTTCCTGCAAATCGTTTACGGACGCACTCAGTCTGCTTTCTCTGAAGGTGGTTTGATTATCGGTGCAGGTCTGGAAGACTTAAGGTAAAGGTCTGCGCAGCCAGGTAGGTACCCTTTATGGTACTTTGGCTAAAGGTCCTCGTTACCTTGAAATGGCTGAAGGTTACATCAAAAATATCTTCTTGGATAAGAATGATGAAATCTGTGGATACGAATTCGTTCACATGGGTAAATTCATGGATGAAATCAAGAAGGGAACTGATGCTAACGAAGCATTGAAGAAAGTTACAGGTACTTATGGTCGTGTAACAGCAGAACAGGGAGCAGTTAAACACATTGATCCACGTCACGAATAATATAAGGAGGAAAGAAACTATGATTAGAGAAGTAAAATTCGAAAGCCAAGACCGTCGTATCAAAGGTATCATTGAAGCCTTGAACGCTAACGGCATCAAAGACATCGAAGAAGCTAACGCAATCTGCGAAGCTGCCGGACTTGATCCTTATAAAACGTGTGAAGAAACTCAGCCCATCTGTTTCGAAAATGCAAAATGGGCATACGTTGTAGGTACTGCAATTGCTTCTTAAGAAGAACTGCACAAACGCTGCTGAAGCTGCTGAAGCTATCGGTATCGGTTTGCAGGCATTCTGTATCCCGGGTTCTGTAGCTGACGACCGTAAGGTTGGTATCGGTCATGGTAACCTGGCTGCTATGTTGTTGCTTCGCGAAGAAACTAAATGTTTCGCATTCCTTGCAGGTCACGAATCTTTCGCTGCTGCTGAAGGTGCTATCAAAATCGCTGCAAAAGCAGACAAAGTACGTAAAGAGCCATTGCGTTGCATCCTGAACGGTCTTGGAAAAAGACGCTGCTCAGATCATCTCTCGTATCAATGGTTTTACTTATGTTCAGACTCAGTTTGATTATTTCACTGGTGAACTGAAAGTAGTTCGTGAAATCGCATACAGCGACGGTCCCCGTGCCAAAGTAAAATGCTACGGTGCAGACGATGTTCGCGAAGGTGTGGCTATCATGTGGAAAGAAGGCGTGGATGTATCCATCACTGGTAACTCTACGAATCCGACCCGCTTTCAACACCCGGTTGCAGGTACTTATAAGAAAGAACGCGTATTGGCTGGCAAGCCGTACTTCTCAGTGGCATCCGGTGGTGGTACTGGTCGTACTCTGCACCCGGACAACATGGCAGCTGGACCGGCTTCTTATGGTATGACAGACACCATGGGTCGTATGCACTCAGACGCTCAGTTCGCTGGTTCTTCATCAGTTCCTGCCCACGTAGAAATGATGGGATTCCTAGGAATTGGTAACAATCCTATGGTAGGTTGTACAGTAGCTTGTGCTGTTGACGTAGCTCAGGCTTTGGCTAAGTAATTAAAGTTACATTATATAAATAAACTCCTGTAGTCCATGTGATTACAGGAGTTTTTTATTTGTGGTAATTTGAAGTAGATGGTAGTTTTAGATACCTTATCTCACCTATCATTTAGAATTGTTGAATGATAGATTTATATACAATGAATAGCTACATTTACATAAAATCATAATCAAAAAAGAAGCAGCAGGAAACGCTTGAAGCAGCAGGAACGCTTGAACCAGCAGAAAGCTATGAGAGAGGGCAAATCGAAGAATTAATATCTTTTGCCAACTCAAATCATTTATGAATAACTATTATAGTATTGATTAATAACAGATTGCTATAGTTTACAAGAAGCCGAAATGATAGGATTCTTGGGAATTGGTAACACCCCAATGGTAAGTTGCACTGTGGCTTGCGCTGTAGACGTAGCTCAGGCCTTAGCTAAGTAATAAAAGTTACTTATTATTATACAGGAGAGAATTTTTTATAAGGCACTCTCCTATTTTTTTATAAAAAAGATGATGATTGTTACAAATAATCTACACTATCGTTGTTTAGTTCTCTACAACAAATTCTTACCATGAACCAGCTTATAACATATCTTTGCAATGAGATAATAATATCCATAAATTATTAAAAAGAGAAGAGGATATAAAGAGAGAATTTTAGAAAATAAAGAATTACATAAAATAAACTCTCGAAAATAATCCAGTATGACACACATCGGACAAATTATTGAAAAAGAGCTCCATCGCCAAGAACGCTCGGTCACATGGTTCGCAAGACGACTCTATTGCGATCGAACTAATGTATATAATATATTTAGAAGACAGAGCTTAGATACAGAACTGTTGTTACGTATATCCATTATATTAGAATACAATTTCTTCCAAATATATTCTGATATATATAACAACAGAACATAGAAATATCTTCTACAACCTTGTATATAAAACAGCAACAATTAAAAGGATATTTATGTTTAAAGAGCATGTATCTTTGCAAAGTTTTTTAAGACAACCAAAGTATATGACTAAAAAAGATTACACATTAAAAACAAAAAAAGATGAAACAATTTAGAATTTTAAGTATGTTGATGATTGTGCTTATATCAAGCCTGTCATTTGTATCATGTGGAGATGATGATGATGAAACGTCTGGTGATTTCAGTGCCAGCATAGCAGGAGTTTATACAGGTAAACTCAAAGTTGGAACTAATGTTACAGCTGATGCATATGTAGTCACTGTTACCAAAGTATCTTCTTCTGTAGTAAAAGTTACCGCTGACTTCTACACAGATAACGGTAGTGAAAATTACAATGTTACTAAAGAAGGCAATCAATACATTCTTTCAAGCGAAAGCTCATCTGGTATCAACATAACTGTTACAGGTAAAGCAATGACTATAAGTTTCCTTAATAATGCAGGAAGTATGACCACTTTTACCGGAACTCGTGATTAAAGCCCACCAATCTTTACAGTAAAAAGTAGAAATTCAGTAAAGGTTACAAATATCCCAAAGCCGTAATTTCCCTTTTCTTGAAAATGAAAATTACGGCTTTTATAAATAAAAAGCTATTAAAATTGTATATAACACTATTCTCTTTACATTACTATTTCTAGCCACAAGCTGTGATCATTCGGAGAAAATCGATGATATAAAACTTGAAATTTCACAAAACATCTTCCGCAACATCGACAATAAATACGGAGGGAAAATAACTGTTGCTATCACATCTAATTCTGAATGGATCATCGCAAATTCAGCTGATTGGTGCATACCAGACAAATATCAAGGAGAAGGAAACGATATACTTACTATAAAAATTCTAGCTAACACCAAACATGCAAACAGACAAACTAATCTAATCATATCCGCCCAAGGGATAAACCAAACAATCAAGATTTCACAACAAAAAGGAGAAGTTAATCCAGATTTAGATAAAATACACTATCAGTTACCCGTTATTTTCCATGTTCTTTATCAAAACGAAAAATGACATAAATCAATATATAAAAAGAAGACCATTTAAAAGATGTATTAGTGCGAGCTAACCATTTCTATCAATCTGAAAAGTGTGGAATTGATATAAATCTCGAATTTGTATTAGCAACCAAAGATAAGAATGGAACCACATTACCAGAACCTGGAGTAGAAAGAGTGCCATTTAATGAGCTTCCTATTGATTGCGAAAAGTTTATGAGAGATAATACAGGAAAATATACATCTTTACTATGGGAACCCAATGAATACATTAACATAATGGTATATCCTTTTACGGATTCGCAGATTTTAGGCATATCTACATTTCCATATAGTTTAAAGGACTTTTTTTTTAGAAGGGACTCAACAGGTATCAGCTTCGTGGATCACTTTAGAGAATTTGAGTTTCCCATATTGTATATCGATCAATAGTTCATATATTTATGAGCAAAGTACAGATGAAAGAATTAATCAAAACGATGCTGCAATAACATTAGCACACGAACTCGGACACTATTTAGGATTACGTCATGTATTCTCAGAAGGAGGGACCACTTCAATGTGTACCGATACGGATTATTGCAAAGATACTCCCAGTTATAACCGTAGTGAGTATGAACAATGGCTTAACAATTTGGATAAACAGAATAAATATCAATTAAAAGATTTAGCTAAACGATATAGCTGTGAAAAAGGAGAATATGAAGCACACAACATTATGGGACTATGCATATTGCTTTTATAATGAAATAACTTTAGAACAACGAAAAAAGAATACGCCATATCTTAAACTATAGCCCACTGATTCCAGGTCCCAAAGAAAGCAGAATAGATACCAGAGGCGTACAAGGCAGATTGAATTTGCCAATATGTATAATGAAATAACATAATCAGGTAAAACGGGGCAGCAAGTATTTCATCGATTGTTCCTCCATAGTAGTCAAATGTCAGAACAAGTCTTGACTATTACAACTAATTATCCGTTTTCTACATCACAATACAAAACTTTTTATACAGGATAACTTGTTATTACAATATAACCAAACATCATGAAACGATGCTACTGACATTTTTAAACATACTGGCCACCATCATTGGCGTAATCAGCTTATTGATTGTAACCTATGGAGTATTCGTAGGATTCATCGCTTTTCTCCGTAACGAATTCAAACGGATCAACGGAACCTATACCATCAATAATGTCCGGCAGCTGAGAGCTGATTTCGGCAGTTACCTCTTATTGGGATTAGAATTTCTAATTGCATCAGACATACTAAAGACCGTAGTAGACCCGACTTTAGACGAACTGGCTATTTTAGGAGGTGTAGTTATAGTAAGAACTGTATTATCAGTCTTTCTGAATAAAGAAATAAAAGAACTAGCCGAAGAAGAAAAAATTCAAAAAGCACATAAATAGATTGGAATAAATAAAAAATGTATTACTTTTTGCATGAATTCTTAATGACCTATGGTATGGAATATATCAATGAATTTCACAATGACTGAAATTCCAAAGAATATAAAGGACACGATATGAAAAAGAACTTACTATTATTACTTTGCTTGTTTTGTCTGGTCAATGTTTGCCATGCAAAAGCGAAAGACACTTTTACCGTTTTCCAATTAAACCTGTGGCATGGATGTACTAAAGTACCCAACGGAGATCAAGGCATTATTGATGTACTGGATCAGATGGATGCGGATGTCGTTTTTCTGTGCGAAATCAGAGACGGAAAACAGTTTATCCCTCATGTGATCGAAGAGCTGGAGAAGAGAGGAAAACATTACTATGGTGAAACGTTTGATCTTGCAATCGGTGTTTTGAGTAAATTCAAGCCGGACAGTTGGACCAAATGCTGCATCGTACCTGGTGACGAAGGTCGTGCTATGGTGAAAATGGTTGCAACAATCGAAGGCCAACCCGTATCTTTCTATTCTTGTCATTTGGACTACCGGCATTATCAATGCTATATGCCACGTGGATATAATGGTACTACCTGGAAGAAAATGGATAAGCCGATAACGGATGAAGAAGAAGTCTTGAAAGCAAACAGACAGTCTTTCCGGGATGAAACCATCCGTGCTTTTATTCAGGAAGTACAATCTGACATTCAACAAGGCCGCCCGATAATCATGGGAGGAGATTTTAATGAGCCCTCTCATTTAGACTGGCAGGCAGATACAAAGGATTTGTGGGATCATAATGGGGCTGTCAAATTCATTGGGACTGCTCAATGATGTTGAGCAAAGCAGGATTCAAAGATGCTTATCGTGAAAAATACCCCAATACAGTTCGATATCCCGGTTTTACATTCCCTGCCGGAAACAAACTCGCAGAAGAGGCAAAACTGGAAAAGTTGGCTTGGGCGCCTGAGGCAGACGAACGTGACCGGATTGATTTCATTTATTATTATCCATTGGAGTCGATGCTTTCCATGAAGAATAGCAAGTTGGTAGGTCCCTCCGAAACAGTTGTCCGGGGAAAAATAACAGAAAACGATTCTAAAGATAAGATTCTGACGCCTTCTTGTATTTGGCCCAGCGACCATAAAGGTAATCTTGCTACATTTAAGATTCGGAAGAAACGGTAATAGTATATTGAGTAGGGTGACTTTCATCGTGCGTCACCCTAAAATTCCAAAAGCTTCAAATCAGAGAATTCTCTTCCTTCTCTATCATCTTATCATAATACGCAATGCGTGCGGCACACTCCCGAATAGTCACCTCGCGCAATGCTTCCGTTCGTGCCAGCATGTATTCGTATTGTTCTTCACTGACAGTGAATAGTCGGTTGTACCGAGCTTCGATATACGCCCGACATAATTTATCAAACGCTTCTCTATCTTCGGGAGTATTAACTGGAAATACATTAGCAAAACCTCGTGAACGGCTTTTTAGCCATCGGGCCCAACACTTCCAATTTATGGGATTTAGGGCGAGTGCCACTATGGACAAGCATATACGTCTTGTAGTAACGTTCGCAAGCTTGATGTAAAAAAAGAATGAACCTAATTTATATTCTTTTTTCCACTTGAGCCAATTTTCCATGTCTTAATAATCCCTCTGCCATGTCGAAACATCCTGCATATTCTTCCTCCGCATATTGCTTAATTTCCCGATACGGCAACTTCTCAGGTTTGCCAATCTGAAACGTGCCGTCGTCATATAATAGAATGCCATCTTTTATGATCTCATAAAAAAAATAATGTTTTCTTCTTTATAGCCCGATTAACGGTCGTCGTGCTTTCAACAATGATCTGAGGTGGTGCAGGATGTCTCCTTCCTTCCATTCGTTTATCATACTTAGGAACAACAAAGGCGTTCGCATGATTCTCCGCTTTAATAGCATCGCCCGTATCACATATCACCAGAATATCAAGGTCGCTTTGGTAGTAAGTAAGTCCACCTCGTTCGTCGTATGTTTCATCCCAGATGACATATTCTCCACGTGCATAACTCCCATAGAGGATAATCATACGTACATTCACAAGGTACTGCAATATCAGTTCTTGCAGCACTGCCAACTCTTCCTGTGTGCGTTTGGGCAAACGCTTTATTGATCTTTTTCATAATGACAATCATCTATTCTTAACCGCAAAGATAACTTAAATCAGTGTATTAATGATTGTATTGAAACGCTTTTTTCAAGACTTTGATAGTGTGTTATACTAAGAAATGGCATGTCTGCTATTTTTCATTCCATTGATTCTAGTACTTACTCCCATCAACTCTTGTACTTCATCTTGCAGTTTCTCGTACTTCATACTTCCAACTCAAGTACTTCAAACTCTCAACTCCAGTACTTTACTTCTTACATTCTTGTACATCATTTTCCCTCTTCAAGTACTTCAATCGTTACACTCCTCTGCCTCATTTCCTTTCACTTTTCGTTCTTTTCTCTTTGTATTTCTGTTCTTTCGCACTCACATATGTATACTATTTGCACCATTAAAAAGTCCTTTATTCCCTACTGACACTGACAACTGCCACTTTAGCGTTTCTTTAATAATAACATTTCTTTTTCCGTTTGCATACATTACTAATTATCAACACATTATAAACATATAAAATATTAATTCCATGCACACTCTGTCAGTATGGAGCATTTAGTGGCAGTACTTTTCCATTCATTCATTTGTAAATATATACACTACAACAAATATGAATAACCGGACGAAAGTAGGAATACAATTTCAACAGCGTTGAATAGGCTTCTTTCTTCCAGTGATGACAAAGTTATTAGTAAACTATGATTAATTCAAGTTTCGCAAGTTACTTTTGCGTTATCCAAACTATCTTAATTCCCCTCCCTCCTGGGAGGAGAATTAAGATACTACCGACTTTTAGTCACTCCCAATTGAGATACTACTGTTTGTCAATAATATAAAGAATTTGCGGAACTTCAGTGATTAAGAGTTATTTAAAGGCATTTTAATTTACATACTCATCCATTCCTCTTGGATGTATTCTCTGTAAAGAGGCCTTAAGGTGTCAGTTGTCAGTAGTGTCAGTAGATTTACTTTTCTGTAGGGATAGCACAACAATTAAAATCCTGATAATCAATCAAGAGATCATCTTTTTTATTTTTTCAGTCTTCTGCCGTTCCACCCTGCATTTACTGACATAAAAATTGTTAATCTCCCGGGGAATATCGTAAATATATGATACAAACAAGTTTTTCACCAGTCTATAAGAATGAAAACAAATAATAGAAAAGCCAGATTAAACCACCTGTTGATTTGCAACAAATGAGCTATCGTTCATTCCCGGACAACTTATCGATTAAGACAGCATCGATATCTTTTGCCAATTCTTGATAGGTCGCCAAAGGATCATCTGTATATACAGCACGAATAATCCCCTCCTTGTCTGTTATCAATATACGGGGAATGGTATGGGAAGCAAAAAGCGAAAAGACAGCATCATCATTCTGAGCGGAAAAAGGCAAGGTAAACGAATGTTTTTCCCAATAGGCTTGTACTTCAGAGCCCGATTCCGAACGGCTGATACAAGACAATAATACATCCGGATTCTCTTTATATGTATCATAAACTTTCTGAATAACCGGAAGTTCTTTCTGACAATCCGGACAATCCGTATGAAAAAAAGACAATCACTCCAACCTTCCCGCTAAATGACTGCGTATTCAACATTCCCCCATCACTCATCTCTACCGAAAACTGAGGAAGGGCGTCACCGGCAACAAGAGCAAAGTCTCCCCTATCATCATCATCGTCCGTGATACAGGAAGAAAAAACTGCCAGAACGATACATAGCAATATCACCACTTTGCTTCTTATTTCCACTTTCATATCTTTCTTCGTTAGTTATGCAACTCCCAAAAGCTCTACCTCAAATACCAATGTCGAAAAAGCCGGAATCGGACCGGATGCACGGGTTCCGTATCCCATCGTGTAAGGTATATAGATGATCCATTTATCTCCCGCACGCATCCGTTGGAGCGCCAGTTGCCAACCATCTATTACATCGCAGAGGCGGAAAGCTTCCGGACAATTACGTTCATAAGAATTATCGAACACCCGACCGTTAATCAGACTCCCTTTATAATGAACGGTAACAATACTCCGCACATTAGGAAAAACAGTCCCCGTACCGGTCTCCAAAACCTTATAATAGATGCCGCAAGGCAAGGCATAAATACCTTCCTGCGATGACAATTCTTTCAAGAACTCCAAATTCGTCTCTTTATATTCTCTTGCTTTCTTCCCATAAATACATGATTTGAATGTACAAAAAAGTAAGCAGATTTAAGAGAAATCTTCCATAAAAACTGTATATTTGTTTGTTGAATCATAAAAACTCATCGCTATGGGACAAATTAAAACCAGATGCAGCACTGCTGCCGGACTATTCTTGATTCTTTTGACAGTAATTGCGGGATTTTCGTCCTGTAAAAGTAATCAGAAAGACATCATTCCTTCTGCCGAATACGCTCCATACGTCAATGCTTATACGGGAGGAGTTATCTCGCAAAACTCAACGATACGCATAGAACTGACACAGGACCAGCCGATGGTAGACCTGAATCAGGAACTGAAAGACAATCCGTTCAGTTTCTCTCCTTCATTGAAAGGAAAAACACGTATTGGGTCAGCAACAATACCATTGAATTTGTCCCCGAAGAAGGGGCACTGAAACCAGGCGCCTTTTACGAAGGAACCTTCCGCCTGGGAGATTTCGTCGATGTAGACAAAAAGCTGGAAGAATTCAACTTCTCCTTCCGCGTGCAGGAACGAAACTTTAGTATTCATACCGATCCGATAACCGTTACAGCCACCCAGCCCGACCAAGTGACCGTAACGGGTGAAATACGTTTCAGCGATGTAGTGAAAAAAGAGGAAGTAGAGAAAATGCTCACAGCCGGAAGCGAAAAAGAACAAAAGCTATCCGATTGAGATCACCCAGACAGATCACCCGACCCGATACGCATTCAGCATCAGTCAGATAACCAAAGAAGCGGAAGATTACCAACTGGAAATTACCGCCAAAGGCAATCCGGCAGGCATCGACCGTACCCAAAACGAAAGCATTCTGATCCCCCGCAAAGAACAGTTTCCGCTTCCTGTCCGCCGTACGCATCGACCAACCGGAAAACGGAATTGAAATCATATTCTCCGACCCTGTATCCAACACACAGGACTTGAAAGGACTCATCGACGTTCCGGAAGTTTCTTCCTCTATTTTCCAGATCAAAGAGAATAAAGTATTCATTTACTTCGAAGCCGGCAAACAGAATAAACTGACACTGAACATCCATGAAGGAATAAGAAAACAGACAGGACAAACCGCTAGGCACTTCACACTCCATCTCATTCAGTGAACTGAACCTGAAACCGCAGGTAGAAATGGCTACTTCCGCCGCTATCCTGCCCGATTCGAAAAGTCTGATCATCCCCTTCCGTGCCGTCAATCTATATGCGGTGGATTTGAGCGTGATCCGTATTTTCGAAAACAACGTATTGATGTTCATGCAGAACAATTCGCTCTCCTCAGCCAATGAATTGCGCCGTTCGGGACGACTGGTTTATAAGAAAACATTGTGGCTGGCGAAAGATTCTTCCAAAGATGTGCACCGCTGGGAAAACTATTCGATAGACCTTGCCGGATTGATTCGTCAGGAGCCGGGAGCCATTTACCGGGTGATACTCTCTTTCCGCCAGGAATACTCCGCTTATCCATGCGGGGGAAGTGAAAACAAGGAAATGCAGTTCGTGGACAACAAGTCTTCCGACAACCTGACCAAAGTCAGCGGAGAGACATTGTCGGAAGACGATGAAGCGGTATGGGACACTCCGGAAACATACTATTATTATAACGGCAGCGTGCCGATGGACTGGAGCCAGTACCGATGGACAGAACGGGATAATCCCTGCCATCCGTCCTACTATATGAATTCCGACCGAATAGCTGCCTGCAATATCCTTTGCCTCCAATCTGGGAATGATTGTGAAACGGAATTCACTGAATAAGTTGTGGATTGCAGTAAATAACATTCTGGATACGAAGCCGGTAGCGAAAGCACAGGTAACGATTTATAACTTCCAGCTTCAGCCGATTGGAAAAGGAGAGACGAACGGTGAAGGACTGGTAGAAATCACTCCGAAAGGAGTTCCTTTCATAGCGGTAGCCGAAGCGGACAAGCAAAAGGCATATGTACGCGTGGTCGATGGCGAAGAACAATCTGTCAGCCGGTTCGATGTAGGCGGAAAAGACATTCAGAAAGGATTGAAGGGATTCGTCTATGGCGAGAGAGGGGTATGGCGACCGGGAGATACGCTGCATATTTCCTTTATGCTGGAAGACCGGGAGAAAAGCATTCCGGACAAACATCCGGTAGCATTGGAGATTTACAATCCCAGAGGACAGTTCTATACCAAAATGATCTCTACGCAGGGCACAAACGGATTCTATACATTTGACGTGCCCACACAAGCCGATGATCCCACCGGATTATGGAATGCCTACGTGAAAGTAGGAGGAACTGCCTTCCACAAGAGTCTGCGCATCGAAACCATCAAAGCCGAACCGTCTGAAGATTACACTGGCTTTACCAACCATCCTTCAGGCTTCGAGACAAAGACGTATATGCCCCGCTTACTTCCACATGGCTGACAGGCGCCACAGCTTCACGGTTGAAAGCAAAGGTCGAAATGTCCTTATCAAAGGTCAATACGCAGTTCAAGAACTACGGGCAATACCTGTTCAACAATCCGGCAACGGACTTTACGACCGTCCGGGCGGATGTATTCAACGGGGGTACTGGATGCGGAAGGAAGAGCAGGCGTCAATATACAGCTTCCGGTAGCAACGGGTGCTCCGGGCATGCTGAATGCAACGCTCACCACCCGTGTATTCGAACCGGGAGGAGATGCGAGTATTTACTCGCAGACTGTTCCCTTCTCTCCATTCTCATCTTATGTGGGTATTAATCTGAACCAGCCGAAAGGAAAATACATCGAGACAGACCAAGATCATGTGTTTGACATCGTGACCGTTAACGATCAAGGACAGCCGGTGAACCGCTCCAATCTGGAATATAAGATTTACCGCATCTCTTGGAGCTGGTGGTGGGAAAACGGGACGAATCATTCGGAACATACGTCAACAGTAGCTCCATCACTCCCGTAGCCAGTGGTAACCTGCAGACCACAGGAGGAAAAGCCTCCTTCAAGTTCCGCATCAATTATCCGGATTGGGGACGCTATCTGGTGTACGTGAAAGACCGTGAAAGCGGACACGCTACCGGAGGAACCGTCTATATAGACTGGCCGGACTGGCGCGGACGTTCGAGCAAGACTGACCCCAGCGGCATCAAGATGCTTGCTTTCTCACTGGACAAAGATTCTTATGAGATAGGAGAAACAGCCACGGCAATCATTCCCGCAGCCGCCGGAGGACGTGCGCTGGTATCCCTCGAAAACGGTTCGACCGTCTTGCAGCAGCAATGGCTCGAAGTGTCCGATCAGGGAGATACGAAACTCACCTTCAAGATTACACCGGAAATGGCTCCGAATGTTTATCTGCATATCAGCCTGTTGCAGCCACATGCGCAGACAGTCAATGATCTGCCGGTCCGTATGTACGGCATTGCTCCGGTATTCGTGACCAACCGTCAGACGATTCTGCAACCGCAGATCAAGATGCCGGAAGTGCTGCGTCCGGAAACTGACTTTAACGTGACTGTCAGCGAGAAAAGCGGAAAACCGATGACTTATACACTGGCGATTGTGGATGACGGTCTGCTCGATCTGACTAACTTCAAGACGCCCGACCCGTGGAACGAGTTTTATGCACGCGAGGCTCTCGGCATCCGTACATGGGATATGTACGACGATGTGCTGGGTGCTTCCGGCGGACGTTACAGCTCATTGTTCAGCACGGGTGGAGATGCCTCGCTGAAACCGGCAGATGCCAAAGCCAACCGTTTCAAACCGGTGGTCAAATTCATCGGTCCTTTCTATCTCGCAAAAGGTAAGCAACAGACACATACGTTGAAGCTTCCGATGTATGTGGGTTCTGTACGTGCGATGGTAGTTGCCGGACAGGACGGCGCTTACGGGAATGCAGAAAAGACTGCATTTGTGCGGACACCGCTCATGCTGTTGTCTACTCTGCCCCGTGTATTGAGTACGCAGGAAGAAATTACCGTTCCGGTAAATGTATTCGCTATGGAGAACCAAGTGAAGAACGTGACCGTATCGCTGGAAGCATCCGGCGCAGGCGTACAGATCACGGGCAATCGCCAGCAGTCACTCACTTTTGACCAGCCGGGTGACCAACTGGCATACTTCACTCTGAAAACAGGCAGCAAAACCGGAAAGGCAACCATCCACCTGACGGCAAGCGGTAACGGACAGCAGACGAAAGAAACGATCGAAATAGAAGTCCGGAATCCGAATCCGGTGGTTACCTTACGCAACAGCCAATGGATAGAAGCCGGTCAGGAGGCCGAACTGTCATACACACTGGCAGGTTCTTCTTCGGCTAACAATCAGGTGCAACTGGAAGTCTCCCGCATTCCGTCGGTAGACATCAGCCGTAGATTCGACTTCTTATACAACTATCAGCATCATTGCACAGAGCAACTGACTTCCAAAGCATTACCTCTCTTATTCGTCTCCCAGTTCAAGGCAGTGGACGAACAGGAGGCCGAGAAAATAAAGACGAATGTACAGGAAGCTATCCGGCAGATATATGCCCGCCAGCTTCCCAACGGCGGATTTGTATACTGGCCGGGCAACGCCGTCGCCGATGAATGGATCACTTCTTACACGGGTATGTTCCTGACACTGGCACAAGAAAAAGGGTATGCCGTTCATCCGAACGTACTGAGCAAATGGAAACGCTTCCAGCGTGCCGCCGCCCAAAACTGGCGTATGCCGCAGGAAGCAAGCAACTGGCAGATATGGCAATCGGAATTGCAGCAGGCCTTCCGCCTCTATACCCTGGCTCTGGCCGGTGCACCGGAATATGGCGCCATGAACCGGATGAAAGAACAACCGGGATTATCTATCCAAGCTAAATGGAGACTGGCAGCTGCCTACGCACTGACGGGTAAGATGAAGCCTGCCGAAGAACTAGTGTACAATGCAGAGACACGACAGTCATCCCCTACTCTTCCATGAATCAGATTTACGGTTCGTCCGACCGGGATGAAGCGATGATTCTGGAAACGCTCATTCTGGATGAAACGGGATCGGGATGCGTTGCAACAGGCAAAAAAGAAAGTATCACAGAATCTGGCACAGGAAAAACTGGTTCAACACGCAGTCTACCGCCTTTGCCCTGATGGCAATGGGACGACTTGCGGAGCAATTATCCGGTACACTGGATTTCACATGGAACTGGAAAGGCAAGCAACAGCCCGCCGTGAAATCTGCCAAAGCCGTATTTGAGAAGGAGATAGCTACTTCTCCGAAATCGGGAACAGTCTCTGTGAAGAACAAGGGCAAAGGAGCATTGAGCGTAGACCTGATTACACGTACCCAATTGCTGAATGATACGCTGCCAGCTATTGCCGATAATATCCGGCTGGATGTAAAATACACAGATATGGCAGGTTCACCGATTTCCGTGGAAGACATCAGACAGGGGAACGGACTTTATGTCTGCAGTCACCCTATCCAATATCAGCGGTACTTCCGATTACAGCAATCTGGCACTGACCCATATTATACCGTCCGGATGGGAAATATATAATGAACGGATGATTGTTCCGGAAGCGTCCTCTTCCAATTCTAATGAAGCGAATACTCCGGAAAGTTCAGCCGATAAGTACACCTATAAAGATATTCGTGACGACCGGGTATTGACTTATTTCGATCTGCGACGGGGTGAATCGAAAACATTTACCGTAAGGTTGCAGGCAACTTATGCAGGTAACTTCATTCTTCCGGCCATTCAGTGCGAAGCTATGTACGACGCAGCGGTACAGGCACGCACCAAAGCGGGAAGAACGACTGTCAGCCGCTGACAAGACTCTGAACAATAAGACAGCATTGACAGATAGCATAAGTGCATGGGAAGCAAAATCTTGAATTTCTTCAAACGATTGTCCGTCACCAAAAAAAAGTAATACTTTGTATTCTTGCTTTTTTTGGTGACAGGATATATCTTTTGTCTTCCCCGGCAACTGTTTCATGTTCCCTACTCCACAGTAGTGACGGACCGGAACGAGGAACTGCTGGGTGCACGTATCGCTTCCGACGGTCAATGGAGATTTCCTCCCCGAAACACGACTCCGGAAAAGATCAGGCAATGCCTCATCACTTTCGAAGACAGGCATTTCTATCACCATTGGGGAGTCGATCCGTTCGCTATCGGAAGAGCTTTCTATCAGAATGTGAAGAATAAACGCATCGTAAGCGGAGGCAGCACGCTGACCATGCAGACCATCCGCCTGGCACGAAACGAATCGCGCACCTTCCGTGAGAAACTGATTGAAATGATCTGGGCCACCCGACTGGAATTTCGCGCTTCCAAAGAGGAGATTCTTTCCATGTATATCTCCCATGCCCCTTTCGGGGAAATGTAGTGGGACTGGATGCCGCCGCATGGCGCTACTTCGGACATTCTGCCGATGACTTATCGTGGGCGGAGTCTGCCATGCTTGCCGTTCTTCCCAACGCGCCCGCCATGATTCATCTGTCCAAAGGACGGAAAACGTTGCTTGACAAACGAAACCGCCTGCTGAAACAGCTTCTCGAAAAGAAAACCATCGATTCCTCTACCTACGAACTGGCTATCAGCGAGCCACTTCCCGACGAGCCTCATGCGCTCCCACATATCGCACCGTACCTGGTCAGCCGGTTCTATCAGGAACGAAACGGCGAATACTCCCGTTCGACCATCAACAAGGGTATCCAGACCCAAGTAGAAGACCTGGCGGAACGATGGAGTAACGAATTCGGGCGAAGTGATATTCGCAATCTGGCCATTCTGGTGATTGACATTCCGAGCAATCAAGTGGTGGCATACTGCGGTAACGTCCATTTCGACCGGAAGCAGGGAGGAAATCAAGTAGACGTCATTCAGGCTCCGAGAAGTACGGGCAGTATTCTCAAACCTTTCTTATATTACGCAATGTTACAGGAAGGAAGTTTACTGCCGGATATGTTGCTGCTGGACGTACCTGTCAATATCAACGGATTTACGCCACAGAATTTCAGTATGCAGTTCGAAGGAGCTGTTCCCGCTTCGGAAGCTCTCGCGCGTTCATTAAATATTCCCGCAGTCACGATGCTGCAAAGATACGGAGTCCCGAAGTTTCATAGCTTCCTGCAACAGATCGGGCTAAAAACCATCAACCGTTCTTCTTCCCACTATGGTTTATCACTTATTCTGGGAGGAGCGGAAGCCACTTTATAGGATGTAACAAACGCATATGCAATGATGGGACGCAGTTTGTTGCAACTGCCGCAAAGGTCTTGCAGCCTGTTGCTCCCGACAAGCCGAATCACGGAATCAACCGATCCTTTTCAGCCAGGCGCCGTATGGCAGACATTCGATGCCTTGAAAGAAGTCAACCGTCCCGAAGAGATTGACTGGAAATCCATTCCTTCCATGCAGACCATTGCATGGAAAACCGGAACAAGCTACGGATTCCGGGATGCTTGGGCGGTGGGTGTTACGCCCCGCTATGCAGTCGGCGTATGGGTAGGAAATGCCACCGGAGAAGGAAAGCCCGGACTGGTAGGTGCACAGACAGCCGGCCCCGTACTATTCGATATTTTTAATCTGCTCCCCTCCTCTTCGTGGTTTACACGTCCTGCGGGCATCTTTGTCGAAGCAGAGGTCTGCCGGAAATCGGGACATCTGAAAGGACGGTTCTGTGATGAAACGGACACACTTCTTGTTTTACCGGCAGGACTGCGGACAGAGGCATGCCCCTATCACCATCTCGTCACTTTATCAGCCGATGAAAGCCAGCGTATTTATGAAAATTGCGCCAACACGGAGCCTACGCTTCGAAAAAGCTGGTTCACACTGCCACCCGTATGGGAATGGTATTACAAGCAACATCATCCGGAGTATAAACCGCTGCCTCCTTTCAAAGCCGGATGCGGAGAAGATACTTTCCAGCCGATGCAATTTATCTATCCTCCGATGAACGCACGCATCAAACTGCCCAAGCAACTGGATGGCAGCAAAGGTTTCCTGACTGTAGAACTGGCGCACAGCAATCCTAATGCTACCGTTTTCTGGCATCTTGACGAGACCTACCAAGCCCAGACACAGGACTTTCACAAAATCTCCCTGCAACCCGCCGCCGGCAAACATTCGCTGACGGCAGTAGACGGTGAAGGAAATACCATCTCCACCACTTTCTTTGTTGAGTGATATTCATTATCTTTGCGGCATGAAACAGTCATTAAAAGAAAACGGAGGTCTGCCGGCATCCATCCTGTGGACGCTCGCCATTGTGGCAGGAGTCTCGGTAGCCAACATCTATTATATCCAACCGCTGCTAAATATGATACGCCATGAACTTGGCATATCAGAATTCCGTACCAACCTGATTGCCATGGTCACACAGATAGGCTATGCAGCGGGACTCTTGTTTATCACTCCCTTAGGTGATTTGTATCAGCGGAAAAAGATTATCCTTGTCAATTTCTTTGTCCTGATATTCTCCCTGCTGACGATTGCTTTGGCAGATAATATCCATCTGATACTCCTTGCTTCGTTCTTCACCGGAGCCTGCTCCATGATTCCACAAATATTCATTCCCATAGCCGCCCAGTTCTCCCGTCCGGAAAATAAAGGCAGAAATGTAGGGATCGTCCTATCGGGCTTGCTGACCGGAATCCTTGCTTCACGGGTGGTCAGCGGACTCGTCGGTGAACTGTTCGGGTGGCGGGAGATGTATTATATTGCCGCAGCTATGATGTTTGTCTGTGCGGTTGTCGTACTGAAAGTTCTTCCCAACATTCAGACCAACTTCCGGGGCAAGTACAGCGACCTGATGAAATCCCTGCTGGCTTTGGTGAAAGAGTTTCCGCAGCTACGCATTTATTCCATTCGTGCGGCGTTAAACTTCGGTTCGCTCCTCGCCATGTGGTCCTGCCTTGCCTTCAAGATGGGGCAAGCCCCCTTTCATGCCAACAGCGACATCATCGGTTTGCTGGGATTATGCGGTGTGGCGGGAGCATTAACCGCCTCCTTTGTGGGGAAATACGTAAAAGAGAGTGGGTGTCCGCCGCTTCAACTTCATCGGTTGCGGACTGATCCTCTTTTCATGGCTACTCTTCTTCGTCGGAGAAAACACCTACCTTGGTATCATTCTGGGAATTATCATCATCGACATAGGTATGCAGTGCATCCAGCTCAGCAATCAGACCAGTATCTTCGAACTGTCACCCCGAGCCTCCAACCGCATCAAATACAATTTCATGACGACCTACTTCGTCGGCGGCTCCATGGGAACATTCCTTGCAGGTACATTCTGGCAATTGTACGGATGGCATGGTGTTATTGGAATTGGAGCTACACTGACCTGCATTTCTTTACTAATTACAACTTTGTCGAAGAAGTGAGTCAACAAAACGGAGCAGTAAACCGTTTAATACAAAAAAAGGTAAACATGAAATACGGAGTTAACAGACAAATCTTACTTATCACAGCCGGCACCGTCTGGATTATAGCCGGTGCCAATATCTTGCGAATAGGCATCGTTACATGGGCTTAATAACTCCGAAGGCTGGATGTTCAAGATAGGAGAAGCAACCATCGTCTTTCTGCTGTTCTTCGTATTAATCTTCAAAAGACTCTATTACAAGCATACTCAAAGGATCGAACGGAAAAAAGGAACAGAAGAACTGCCCTTTCTCCTTCTTCGATGTCAAAAGCTGGATCGTCATGATCTTTATGATCTGTATGGGCATCACCATCCGCAGCTTCCACCTGTTGCCCGAAAGTTTTATATCTGTCTTCTACACAGGACTGTCCATCGCACTGATCCTGACCGGTGTACTCTTTATCCGTTACTGGTGGCTGAGGCGCAAGACGAATCCGGTGTAACAGGAAAGCATCTATATTCCAATAAAATATAAACTTATAATAAATTTTATTGTGCTGTCCGGCAAGGTAAAAAAAGAATTCTGTCTTTTTTATTGTATCTTTGCGCGACCAAAAAAAATAAAGAAATGATTCCAACCCAACAGGATATTGCCGAATTCACCCGCTTTCAACGAAACGAGATAACAGAAAGCATCTTATATGAACGGCTCGCATCTATCGAAAAAGACGAGAATAACCGCAAAACGCTCCGACTGATAGCAGCAGAAGAAAAGTCGCATTACGCTATCCTCAAGAAATATACAGGAAAAGAAATCGGTCCGGACTATAAGCGTATCGCCCGTTTCTACTTTCTGGCACGCATACTAGGTATCACATTCGCCATCAAATTAATGGAGTCCAGTGAGGAAAATGCCCATAATAATTATGATAAATATGCCCATATACCGGACCTACAACGGCTGGCACATGAAGAAGAAGTGCACGAGCAAAAGTTGATTTCACTAATCAATGAAGAACGGCTGGAATATATGGGATCGGTCGTACTGGGACTTAATGATGCGCTGGTTGAATTTACAGGTGCACTGGCAGGTTTCACACTTGCCTTGAGTGACAGTAAACTGATAGCACTGACCGGCAGTATCACAGGGATAGCCGCTGCACTGTCAATGGCATCTTCCGAATATCTTTCTACCAAATCGGAAGGGGATGATAAGAAACATCCGGTAAAAGCAGCTGTATATACAGGAATCGCCTATCTGATCACGGTAGTGTCACTGGTTACTCCGTTTATACTGATCAGCAATGTAATCGTAGCTTTGGGGGTGATGCTGACCATGGCACTTATCATCATTGCCCTTTTCAACTACTATTATTCCGTAGCCCGTGGAGAAAGCTTCCGAAAGCGGTTTACGGAAATGGCTGTACTCAGTTTCAGTGTGGCAGGTATCAGCTTCCTGATAGGATATGCTCTAAAGACATTTACCGGAATCGATGCCTGAAATCAATAAAGCATCCGACATCATTGAAGGTCCGGCAGTTACATAATAAAGAAACCTAAACCACCAGATTAAATAATAAAGCGTTATATTTAGAATGAAGAAAGCTCCATCTCCCCTCGTATCACTATTGCCCATTGTCGTATTAGTGATATTACTATTCGCCACCATTCGTGTATTTGGCAGTGATGCCCTCAATGGCGGAAGTCAGGTATCGCTGCTTACTACCACCGCAGTCTGTATCCTTATCGGCATGGCATTCTACAAAATCCCTTGGAAAGACTACGAACTGGCAATCACGAACAACGTGGCAGGAGTGACAACAGCCATCATCATCTTACTGATTATCGGCGCATTAAGCGGTATCTGGATGATTAGCGGAGTAGTGCCCACTTTGATTTATTACGGGATGCAGATTATCCATCCCAGTTTCTTCCTGACATCCACCTGTATTATTTGCGTATTGATCTCCGTTATGACCGGAAGTTCGTGGACTACAATTGCCACTATCGGTATCGCATTAATGGGGATCGGTAAGGCACAGGGATTTGAAGAAGGTTGGATTGCGGGAGCTATCATCTCCGGTGCCTATTTCGGCGATAAAGGTTTCTCCCTTGTCCGAAACTACCATATTGGCGGCATCCGTCACGGACACGCCCCTCTTCCGTCATATCCGCTACATGATGATTACTACGGTGCCCTCACTGATCATCACACTGATTATTTTACGGTAGCAGGTCTGTCTCATGACGCCAGCAATACCCAGCACATCGCGGAAGTGGCAGCTGCCCTGAACGAAAAGTTCCATATCACCCCGTGGCTGCTGATTATACCGATAGCAACAGGCATATTGATTGCACGGAAAGTGCCTTCCATCATTACCCTGTTTCTGTCCACTCTATTGGCGGGCATTTTCGCTCTGATCTTCCAACCGGATTTGTTGCGGGAAATTTCGGGGGCTGCCGTTTCCAACTTCGACTCCCTGTTTAAAGGACTAATGATGACCATCTACGGCAAGACAAGCCTGCAGACCGACAATGCTGTTTTGACAGATTTAATTGCCACACCGTGGTATGTCGGGGAATGATGAATACCATCTGGCTGATATTATGTGCCATGTGTTTCGGCGGGGCAATGACAGCCAGCGGTATGCTGGGAAGCATCACATCGCTCTTCGTACGCGTTTCATGAAGAAAACGGTCAGCGTCGTATCGGCTACCGTCTGTTCGGGGCTTTTTCCTCAATCTGGCAACTGCCGACCAGTACATCAGCATCATCCTGACCGGGAATATGTTTCGCGACATTTATGCTAAAAAAGGTTACGAAAGCTGCCTGCTCAGCCGGACCACCGAGGATTCAGTAACCGTTACATCCGTACTGATCCCATGGAATACCTGTGGAATGACTCAGGCTACCATCCTGAGTGTGCCTACGCTGGTGTACCTCCCCTATTGCTTTTTCAACATTATCAGTCCTTTAATGAGTATCGCTGTCGCAGCTATCGGATATAAAATTGTAAAACGCCCGTGAACAATCTGGCATACACTTTGTTTTTGCAATAAACGAACAACGTATTAAACCTAAACAAAAAAAAAGTTATGAAAAAGTTTATTGCATTATTAGCATTAGTTTTAGTAAGTGCGAGCACAATGATGTATGCACAGGAAAGTAACGCAGCCATCCGCCGCGCAGACAGAAAAGCAGAAAGAGACGCAGAAAGAGCAAAACTTCGCGCAGAAGAACAGGTACAGGACATGGCAGCCTACCAGCAAGGCTGTACAGGCTTTGAAGAACAAACAGTTTGTTCTGGAAGCCAATCAGGTGATCTTCCGTAACGGTATGAGTGCCTTCGTGACTTCCAACACTAACTTCGTCCTGATGAACGGAAACAGAGCCACCGTACAGACTGCTTTCAATACAGCTTATCCAGGTCCCTAACGGGATCGGTGGTGTCACTGTAGATGGTAATTCTTCTGATATGAAAATGAACATTGACAAGAAAGGAAATGTGAACTGTTCATTCAGCGTTCAGGGTATCGGCATCTCCGCTCAAGTATTTATTAATATGAGCAGTGGAAATAATACATGCTTCGGTTATCAATCAGCCCGAACTTCAATAACAACAACCTGACATTGAACGGAAATATCGTTCCGCTTGACCAGTCAAACATCTTCAAAGGACGTTCCTGGTAATCCGGATACAGAAGAATCTTATCATAACTCCGCTACAAATCACGCAAAATGCGTACATTTGTAGCGGAGTTTTTTTTTAAGTATGGCATTATGAGAGAATTTATCATTGCAGACAATCAGGATATCAGTAAGGCAGGAATGATGTTTCTGCTAAGCCGGCAAAAAGGATGTATCCGTTCTTTTTTTAAGCTGACAACAACAAAGCTGAACTGATTCAGTTGCTACGATTGTATCCGCAAGCAGTGATTATCCTTGATTACACACTGTTCAATTTTTGCGGGGGCAGATGAACTGATCGTTCTGCAGGAAAGGTTTAAAAGGCCGATTGGATTCTATTCTCCGATGAGCTAAGTATCAATTTTCTCCGTCAGGTATTATTCAGCAGCATGGCTTTCGGAGTAGTGATGAAAGATAACTCAAAAGAGGAAATCATGACCGCCATGCAATGCGCCACCCGCAAACAACGATATATCTGCAATCATGTCAGCAATCTGCTGCTTTCGGGAACGGCTTCTTCCGCCGCATCCCCTGCAACGGTGGATGATCATCTGCTGACGCAGACAGAAAAGAATATCCTCAAAGAAATTGCACTGGGGAAGACGACAAAAGAAATAGCGGCAGAAAAGAACCTCAGCTTTCATACAATCAACAGCCACCGAAAGAATATCTTCCGGAAGCTGGGAGTCAACAATGTGCACGAAGCTACCAAGTACGCGATGCGTGCAGGGATTGTGGATTTAGCGGAATACTATATTTGACAGCCGGTTCAGTTCTGAAAGGGAACAGCCTATCGGGTTATCTCACCACTTCCTACACATATCCCCGCTTCTTCATCATAAATCACCCCGAACTGACCGGGAGCAATGCCCTGCAACTTCTCAGAAGATAAGATACGGAACTGACCGCCCCCTCTTCCTGTACCAGCTTTCCCTTCGTAAATTCAGGAGTGTGACGAATTTTGAAGGTAATAATCTATCTCCTTTCCGGCATCTTTCCACGGATTCTCCGTAATAAAGTGGAAATCATTGATACGGAACTCACTGCCAAACTCCGTTTCGACTCCATATCCATGAGAGACATAGATGATATTTTCCTCAACATCCTTCTTGATCACAAACCAGGGGCCGCCACTCAATCCAAGTCCTTTCCGTTGTCCGATCGTATGGAACCAGTAGCCGCGATGCGTGCCCACTTTCTTTCCGGTTTCCAGTTCTATAATCGCCCCTTCCCGCTCTCCCAGGAAACGACGAACGAAATCATTATAGTTAATCTTTCCCAAAAAGCAAATTCCCTGACTGTCCTTTCTTCGGGCACTGGGCAATCCTGCCCTGCTTGCGATTTCGCGTACTTCCTGCTTCATCAGTCCGCCGATAGGAAACATCAGTTTGGAAACTTGCAGGTAGTCTATCTGGGCCAGGAAATCCGTCTGGTCTTTAACAGGGTCTTTGGCTGTTCCAAGCCACGTCTTGCCGTCCTGCCGGATGGTGGTGGCGTAATGCCCTGTCGCCGTAAAATCGAAATTCTTTCCGACCTGCTGTTCGAAACAGCCAAACTTGATGAGTTTGTTACACATCACATCCGGATTCGGTGTCAGTCCTTTCTTTATTTTATCAATCGCGTAGGCGGCCACATTCTCCCAATACTCCTTATGCAAATCCACGACTTCCAAGGACAAACCATACTTACGGGCAATGGCAGTGGACATTTCAATATCTTCTTCGGCCGAACAATCCATATACTCCGCCCCGTCCATACCTATTTTGATATAGAAAAAAGAGTCGGTTTGTATCCTTGCTCACAAAGAAGGTGAACGACAACAGAGCTATCGACACCTCCGGACAATAATGCAGCTATATTCATCATCATAATTATTCGTTAAACAACAAAAGTTGTGCTAAGATGCCAATGTATTAATCACCGACAAATTAGCACATCAGCAAATCTGTTTCATTAAATCTTTATCAAAGTCAGGTTACGGTCCATCCAAAAATCATTTACTCTATATCACTCTCTTTGGATTCTAATTATTCTCTCTCTATTTATATGAATACCTATTGATCATTTTCGATGTTGCAAAGATAAGGCGGGATTTGCTAACAGCCTATCACATATTGAAGGCATTTTTATACCATAAATGTGGTAGATAAGCAAAGTATTTCCTACATTTGCACACTGAAAAGCTTTTTAAGATGACGAATTTACGCAAAATACTACTTATACCTGCCCTGATCGTCGTATCTATCAGCGGCTTCTTCTCCTGCGGTGTCGACCGCTGGCCGGAGTATGCCCACATGACTGCACTGGACACATGGATGTACGATATCATGCAGCAGAACTATCTGTGGTATCAAGATCTACCTGGCTACGATGAAGTAAACCTGTTTCAGGACCCTGCCACCTTCTTATCCAAAGCAAAATGGGACAAAGACAGCTACTCTTTTGTAGATTCTGTCCTGGAAGCTCCGTTGCCAACCTATGGATTCGACTACTCGCTCGTCAAGAGTCAGGATAACGATACGGCATACAATGCCTTGATTACTTATGTTATCCCCGAATCACCCGCCGAAAAAGCCGGACTCCAACGCGGTGACTGGATTATGAAAGTAGACACTTCCTCTATCAGCAAAAGTATGAAACGCAACTACTGCAAGGTACAATAGCAAGAGAACTTTCGATGGGGGTATGGAAAGAAGTCGAGGAAGAGCCCGAAGAAGGGGAAGAAGTACCGGAAGAACCGGTTATGGTGTATAAAGTAGTACCGAACGGTGTCACGCTGGATTTGGGAGCCGCCCAGTCTATAGAAGACCAACCGGTACATAAATACGAAATTCTGACTTTAGACAATGGTGCTAAAGTCGGCTATCTGATGTACAACAGCTTCACCGCCGGAACCAATGACGATCCGGAGAAGTATAATAATGAATTACGTAAAGTCTCAACGATATTTCAGGAAGCCAACGTACAAGCCACTATCCTTGACCTTCGCTATAACGAAGGAGGATCGCTGGACTGTGTTCAGTTACTTGCCACCATCCTTGTGCCAAATGCAAGAATGGGCACTCCGATGGCTTATCTGGAATATAACGACAAGAACTTGGACAAAGACGCGACCATCAATTTCGATCAGGAGGTGCTGAAGACCGGTGTCAATCTGAATCAAAACACTTTGGTAGCAATCACCAGCGGAACAACAGCCGGAGCAGCAGAAATGCTACTGACCAGCCTATACAAAGAGGAGCAGGCTCCTAACATTATTGTCATGGGTAGCGCAAGCAAGGGACAAACAGTGGCTACAGAGCAATTCATCAACGAAAACCTACCGTTGGTCTGTCAATCCGGTGGTATGCACCGTTTACAACTCCGACCATGATGCAGGCGAAGACGCATTCGTGCTTGTTCCCAGCGATAAATTCAAAATAAGCGAAACGTCTATTAACGGGACTACTGATTACAGCCAGTTCCTCCCTTTCGGCAATCCTAAAGAAAGAATGCTAAGCATAGCCATCCAGACATTGAGGGAACCTATCCGCCGAAAGACGAAGACAAAGAAGAAGAAACTCGAAGTACCAAGAGTATTAAGATAGAAAAAAGTGTCAGCAGTCCTGCCAGCAGAAGATTTGCCGGAGGGTTACGGATTAAATAAACAAGTATGAAAAAGATAGCACTTCTGTTGTGTGCGATAGTAATGTTCGGTTGTTCGGATGATGAAGAAAAAGCAGGCACAGAAGTTCCTGACCCGGAAATAAGCAAGATGCTGTTCTCCGAATTTTGCAAGTCCGATGGAATCGGAGTATCTGACGTTACTAAAGAAGAAGAGTTTCGCTACGAAGATGCCTGGCTGACCGGTTATACCTACACGCAAGAAGTTTCGATAGCGGACTTGACAGAGATCATCAGCCATCCGCTTACCATCCAATACGGAAACAACAGAAGCAGTGTTACTTTCACAGACGAAATAGGGACTGAGCGTAAATACACCCTAAACGAAGAAGGATACGCCGCGCAATGCGAATATGCTTCTCTCGACCAGAAGAGACAATATACCTTTTTCATATACGGACGGCTATCTGACACAAGTAAATGAAAAGATTATGCCCCGGGAAGGAAGCAGCGATGCAGTTGTCGCGCACACTCTTTCTCTACAGTATGACAAGGGCGATTTAATTTCCACCATCTCTCCTTCACTGCCCTATGAATCATCCACCGGTTACGGAAAGCTTCAGACTAATTATGAAGCGGGAGAAGATATCAATTATTATCGTCTTCCCTGTATGCTGGTGGCGGATACTTATCCCCTTTCCTTCCATCGTGAAGCCTTGTTTGCCGGCATGCTTGGCAAACCGACACAACACCTTACTATCGCCTCTTATCCGGAGAAAACCAGTGACACATACACCGAAATGAACCGAATATACTTATAGCTTTGATAAAAACAAGAAACCTGTCAGTCTAAAGGTCAGCACTAAATATGGTAATGGCAAAAGTATATCTTATCTGAATCGCACGATCTCAATTACGATTGAATAACCCGATTCTTGTCAAGAGCAGAATTATAGATTCTTAACTCCGACTGGCCTTTTCCGCTACATAAAAGTCTGTTTATCGAAACAAAGCCTCCGTTTTCACCTAACAAAGCATCTGATTACACTTAACATAGTATGTAATTTGCCTTAACATACCTTCTAATTCTTCCCGACATCCCTTCTAAATTTCAATAAGCACCAAGCTGAACCACTCCCAGCACCGATCTGAACAGTTCCTCACCAAGTAGTACACAAAAAAAAAGAGAAAGTTTTCACTTCCTCCTTCTATCGTAGTTTAATTTCAATCTACTATATGATTATGTCTCCAAAGATACGACATCCGGATGCAAAAGTCAAGCTTTTCCGGTTTTATTTCTTGAAGAATTTATCAAAGAACAAAATCTGGTAATCGATAGCGTTATTCCAGTATTCTCCGGTATGTCCTCCGGGACGGGTGATAAAATCATGATCGATCTTCTTTTTCCAATAAGCGGTTGTGCAAATCCTTATTCACCTGAATGAAGAAGTCAGCCTCGCCACAATCAAAGATAATCGCTAAATCCCCGTTCTGAATCTTATCAATCTGATTGATTACAGTATGCGTGTCCCATATTTCCTTGTTAGATTCATAATCCCCCAGGCGTTTTGCCATGTCCCAATTCTTCGGGAACGGACGAATGTCTACACCTCCACTTGTACTTCCACAAGCGCCAAAGGTATCTTTATGACGGATAGCAGTCCACAGACCACCATGTCCGCCCATACTCAGACCGGTAATGGCACGCCCCTTGCGGTCGGTGATTGTCTTGTAATGTCCGTCGATATACTTCACCAGTTCCGATGAGACAAAAGTTTCATATCGGAAAGACGGGTCTTTCGGACTGTCCCAATACCAGCTGGTACTTCCGTCCGGGCAAACAAAAATGATTCCTTTCTCATCCGCAATCTGAGGCAGATTGGGTTTAATCTCAATCCACGTCTTGGCATGTCCGCCAAAACCATGCAAGAGATAAACAGTAGGACACGCCGTAGCTTTCTTTCCCAATGCCGCATCCGGAGTGACTACTACTACCTTGATGTCCTTGTTCATGGAAGGACTTTTCACTAATAACGTATCTACTTTGGCAGCAAAAGAAGACGCTGCCCCAACTAACAAAAGAGCGATTAATAGAAGTTTTTTCTTTTTCATTGTGTTTATAATATGTTTAGATCCAATCATTCTTCATCTTCTCCCGAAGGTTGAAATTCGGCGACAGGTGTCTCAAAAGTCTGATGACACTGCTGGCAAGTATATTCCCAATGATTGTCCCCCGGAGGCGCCGCTGCCAGCATGGAAAGTACAGCCGCGCCAACAGCACGCAGTTTGTGTCCTTTTCTCAATACGAATTTAATATCGGACGAACCGCAATAAGGACAGAGCGTCAGTTCTTCGGGCCAGCTTTGGTTCTGCCTCAGCACCTGAACGGCTTTCTCATAATCTTCATCCGCTACCAGAATATCCACTCCCGCAATACTGCTCACGCAACTTTTATACAAAGTAGAAAAGTTCTCATTATGCAGAATAGATTCAATGCCCTCATTCTCCAGCGCCCCTTGAAGGATATGCGCCTTCATCGCGTCATTACAGGTAATCAATTTTACGGTTTTCATACTTAACCAGATTTTATTATTCCCACAAAAATAGAACATAAAATTGAAATGTGAAACTATTTTCCATTAACTTTGCAGTCGCTAAACTACAAATAACATGAAAAGACTACTGTCGCTTCTGCTGTTTTGCAACATAACCATATCCTTCCTTCTGGCACAGCCTGTCCACCAAGTGAAGGGAACAGTCATTGATAAATCCAGCCGTCAGCCGTTGGAATTTATCAATGTAATGATTGTCGGACTCAATAAAGGCGGAGTGACGAATGCCGAAGGTAAGTTCTCGATCGGGCAAGTACCGCCCGGCATCTATCGCCTGCAAGCGTCCGCTATCGGATACAAAACTGTCACTACCCCCGAATACATACTTTCGACCAGAGACCTACATATACAAATAGAGATGGAAGAGAATCAGACGGAACTGGAAGGAGTGACCGTCACCGCCTCCCCTTTCCGCCGGGACATTGAAAGTCCGGTCAGCCTGCGCATCATCGGACTGCAGGAAATAGAAAAGAGTCCGGGAGCCAACCGGGACATCTCACGCATCGTACAGTCTTATCCGGGAGTTACCTTCTCACCGATAGGATACCGTAACGACCTGATCGTACGAGGCGGATCGCCTTCCGAAAACCGCTTTTACCTGGACGGAGTAGAGATTCCTAATATCAACCATTTCAGTACACAGGGAGCATCGGGCGGTCCGGTAGGTATCCTTAATGCCGACCTGATACGGGAAGTGAACTTCTATACCGGAGCCTTCCCGACAGACAAAGGAAAATGCGCTCAGTTCCGGTGCTCGACTTCAAATTGCGCGACGGGGACATGGAACGCAATTCCCTAAAAGCTACTCTCGGAGCTTCCGAAGTCTCCCTTGCCTCCAACGGACATTTGGGCAAAAAGACTTCCTATCTGGTTTCCGTCCGTCAGTCCTACCTGCAATTCTTGTTTGATATGCTCGGGCTGCCCTTTCTGCCGACTTTTACGGATGCGCAGTTCAAGCTGAAAACAAGGTTTGACGCCCGGAATGAATTGACTGTACTAGGGCTGGGCGGCATTGATAAGATGAAACTAAACACCAAAGCCGACGATGAAGACAACGAATACATCCTCAGTTACCTGCCTAAAATTCAGCAGGAGACGTTCACTCTCGGTGCCGTATACCGGCACTATGCAGGGGCACACGTGCAGTCGGTCGTTGCCAGCCACAGTTATCTGAACAACCGGAACACCAAATATCAGCAGAACGACGAAAGCGATCCGGAGCATCTGATGCTCCGCCTCCGCTCTACGGAACAAAATACTCAGCTCCGTCTTGAGAACAGTTCGTCTTTCCGCAACTGGAAAGTCACAGTCGGAACCAGTCTGGACTATAGCCAGTATAGCAACACCACCTTTCAGAAGGTATACACCGACCGTGCGCAGACGTTCGACTATCATACCTATCTGGGCATCATGCGTTGGGGACTTTTCGGAACAGTCAATTACACCTCCATAGACGAGCGTTTTACGGCTTCTCTGGGACTGCGTGCCGATGCCAACAACTACTCGGCAGCCATGAAAAACCTGTCCGACCAGCTTTCTCCCCGCCTGTCGCTCTCCTATCAACTAACGGAGCACTGGTCGCTGAGCGGAAACGCAGGACTCTATTATCAACTGCCTCCCTACACCGCTCTCGGCTTTAAAAACAATAACGGACTCTATGCCAACAAGTATGCGCTCCGCTATATGCAAGTCAGCCAGGGTAGCGTAGGACTGAACTGGAGAAAGGGCGATACCTTCGAAGTATCCGTCCGAAGGATTCTATAAAGATTATGACAAAATTCCTCTTTCCGTAGCCGACGGCATTCCGTTGACCTGCAAAGGAAACGATTACGGAGTGATTGGCAATGAGCTGCTTACTTCCACCGCACAGGGACGGTCTTACGGAGCAGAGCTTCTCCTTAAATGGCTGGTCGCCAAGAAACTGAATCTCGCCTCATCTTTCACGCTCTTTAAAAGCGAATATCGTACTGATAAGGAAAGCGAGTACATCGCTTCCGCATGGGACAACCGCTTTATTTTCAACTTGCGGGGAACTTACAACCTCCCCCGGCACTGGAGCGTCGGAATGAAAGTCAGCTGTATAGGCGGTGCCCCCTATACTCCTTATGATGCCGACAAGTCATCTCTGGTAACAGCCTGGAATGCACAGGGAAAACCGTATTACGACTATACCCGATACAATGAAGAACGACTCCCGGCCTTCACTCAGGTAGATATCCGCATAGACAAAACATTCTATCTGAAGCGCTGTATGCTGGGTTTCTACATCGATCTGCAGAATATCGCGGGCAGCAAGCTGAAACAGGCAGATGTATTAATGAGCACCGGAGTAATCAAGAATCCGGACGCACCGATAGCCGAACAACGGTATGTCATGAAGTCCCTCAAGCAAGAAAGCGGTACACTGCTGCCGACTTTGGGAATCACGTTTGAATACTAACACTATATTATATAATAACAAACTAAAAATTCACTATGATGAAAAAACAAATTGCATTAGTAGCCCTGTTATTTTTGGGCATGAGTTGTTTTAACGCTTCAGCACAATTCAAGAAATTCAATTTAGGCAAAGCTATTCAAGCAGGAAAAAGATGCCGCACAAGCAATCTCTCTATCTGACGCCGACATTGCTGCTATGAGCAAGGAGTATATGGAATGGATGGACAAGCATAACCCACTGACCAAACCGGACAGCGAATACGGAAAACGCCTGGAAAGACTGACCGGAAACATCAAAGAAGTAGATGGTATGAAAGTTAACTTTGGCGTATATGAAGTAGTGGACGTTAACGCTTTCGCCTGTGGTGACGGCAGCGTACGTATCTGTGCCGGACTGATGGACGTCATGACTGACGAAGAAGTAATGGCAGTAATCGGTCATGAGATCGGTCATGTCATCCATACCGACTCTAAAGACGCAATGAAGAATGCATATTTCCGTTCGGCTGTAAAGAATGCGGCAGGAGCAGCCAGCAGCCAGGTCGCCAAACTGACTGACTCTGAACTGGGAGCAATGGCAGAAGCACTTGCCGGCGCACAATACTCACAGAAACAAGAGTACGAAGCGGATGCCTACGGTGTAGAGTTCTGCGTAAAAACAACATCGACCCTTATGGCATGTACAAATCATTGAATAAGCTTCTCGAATTGTCCAACGGAGCTCCCGCATCTTCTTATATGCAGAGAATGTTTTCTTCACACCCCGACACTGCCAAACGTGTAGCCCGCGCTAAAGAACTGGCTGATAAATACAAACAATAAAAAAGACTCAAGATCAGAAATTACAAAAGAACATATTCCGAGAGCATTTACTTTGCAACCTCGGAATATGTTCTTTTGTTCTTAAGCCCCCTCATTTCAAAGAATACATTACCATTCCGCACCAATTGTTTATTAAAAAATCATTAATATACAGCACATATTTGCATGATGTCGTGATTTCATGTAATTTCACGGCAATAATCATTTAAATCCATTTATGGAATTTCTTATCATACTTCTCTTACTTGTACTGAATGGCATCTTTGCCATGTACGAAATTGCGCTGGTATCATCCAGCAAAGCACGTCTCGAAACTCTCGCCGGAAAAGGCAACAAATCTGCACGTGGATACTGAAACAACTGGAAGAACCCGAAAAGTTCTTGTCCACCATTCAAATCGGTATTACCCTGATCGGTATCGTATCCGGTGCCTATGGTGGTGTCGCTATCGCGGACGACCTTGTTCCGCTCTTCTCCCTCATACCGGGAGCGGAAGCCTATGCACGTAATCTGGCCATGATCACCACTGTGGTAATCATTACCTATCTCTCTCTTATCATCGGAGAGCTGGTTCCCAAGTCCATTGCCCTCAGCAATCCGGAACGGTACGCAACCTTGTTCAGCCCGATTATGATTTTATTGACGAAAGTCTCCTATCCGTTCGTCTGGTTTCTCAGTATCTCCACCCGCCTGCTGAACAGAATCATCGGCGTAAAAAACGAAGAACGCCCGATGACACAGGAAGAGATCAAAATGATTCTCCACCAAAGCTCCGAAACAGGGAGTGATCGACAAGGAAGAGACGGAAATGCTGCGTGATGTGTTCCGCTTCTCGGACAAACGTGCCAATGAACTGATGACACACCGCAGAGACCTTGTCATCTTCCATCCCGACGATACAAAAAAGACAAGGTGATGAAGACAATCGAAGAAGAGCACTACAGCAAATATCTGTTGGTGGACGAGCGGAAAGACGAGATTATCGGTGTGGTATCCGTCAAAGATATTATTCTGATGGTAGGCAATAAAAAGGAGTTCAATCTGCGCGAAATAGCCCGCCCGGCTCTGTTTATCCCCGAAAGTTTATATGCAAATAAAATTTTAGAGCTGTTCAAGAAGAACAAAAAACAAGTTCGGAGTTGTTGTTAACGAGTATGGTAGTACAGAAGGTACCATTACCCTGCACGACCTTACCGAAAGCATCTTCGGAGACATCCTTGAAGAGGACGATACGGAAGAGGAAGATATCGTCAGAAGACAGGATGGTTCGATGCTGGTGGAGGCTTCGATGAACATCAAGGACTTTATGGAAGAGATGGGAATCCTATCTTATGAAGACCTGGAGGACGAAGACTTCACAACCCTCGGAGGATTGGCAATGTTCCTGTTGGGCGGTATCCCGAAAGCCGGAGATATCTTCACCTACAAGAACCTGCAATTCGAAGTAGTGGATATGGACCGTGGACGGGTAGACAAACTGCTGGTCATCAAACGGGACGAAGAATAAAGAAAAAAATAACCCGAGCAGTAAGCTCACTATATTTATATTAACTTAAAGCACTTAACGATGAAAAAAGTAATTATGTTAGCAGCAGTCGTAGCTGCTTTGGCATCTTGCCAGTCAAAAGCCAACAAAGCCGCAGAGGCAGAAGCAGACAGTCTTTCTATAGAAATGGCTCCGATCACAGAAGTGACCGAAGTTTATGAAGGTACACTCCCTGCTGCCGACGGTCCGGGTATCGACTACGTATTGACTCTGAACGCTGCAACTGACGGTGTAGATACCACGTATACACTGGATATGACTTACCTCGATGCAGAAGGTCAGGGTAAGAATAAAACCTTCTCTTCTAAAGGAAAACAACAGACTATCCAAAAAGTAGTGAACAAAAAACCTACCAAAGCTGTTAAGTTAACTCCGAATGATGGTGAGGCTCAATGTATTTTGTGATTGTAAATGACACTACCCTGCGTTTGGTAAACGATAGCCTGCAGGAAGCTGTCAGCGATCTGAATTATGACATCATCAAGGTAAAGAAATAACAACCTAAACCCTAACCCTCAGTAAAATCATCCTCGCTACAGCTATCTGTGGCGAGGATGATTTCGTTAAAAGGGAAGTCTGACACATCCCCCTTTTTATTTCTATCCCAATACTCCTTCTCCCTCCTGCAGGCGTTTCAGACGAAGCAATGCCTCTATATAATAATAGTCTGCATAGATAATAGAAGCATCTATCTCCGAATGAGCCGGCCAATGGCCTGTGCTATGAAGCAGGAAAGCCGGATTACTTTTACCGCTCTGATAATTGTCGGAACTCAGGCTTGTCAGCATTTCGATAGCGGCATCCTTGTAGTGTTTGCCCTTCCCATTGGGGAGATAGGCAGACAGTTCGAGCAGTGCGGAAGCAACTACGGCAGCCGCCGAAGCATCACGCGGAACATCGGGTATGCCTGGAGCACTGAAATCCCAATAAGGTACTGTTGTCTTCGGGCAAGCGTTCCAGATAGACATCGGCTACTTTCTGCACAAAGTCAAGGTATTTTGGGTCTTTCGTTTCACGATAGACTACGGTGTAACCATAAATAGCCCACGCTTGTCCACGTGCCCACATTGTGCTGTCCGCATATCCTTGGTGAGTCACTCCTTTAATCAGGTTACCTGTGATAGTATCGTATACCGCTACATGATATGAGGTATAGTCCGGACGGAACTGACACTTCATAGTCTTGTCGGCATGAGATACAGCGATGTCGTATAAGTAAGGATTACCACCGTTCTTTGCTGCCCAGAAAAGCATCTCAAGATTGATCATATTGTCCATGATGGTATTGTGGGGCCAGTTGCGGGTTCTACTTCCCGCGGCCAGGACAGCATCGTGCCGACTACCGGATTAAACAAAGTAGCCAATGAATCGGCTGTGTCCAGAATCACTTGTTTGTAAGCGGGATTCTTGGTCAGGCGATATCCGTTGCCGTAGCTGCAAAAACCAAAAAGCCCAGATCATGATCATAAGCCGGAATGCGGGAAAGGAACTCTAAGGATGCCGTAAACTTTTCGGCTTCTTCCAGTATATGCTTGTCTTGTGTATACTCATAATCATACCACAACACTCCCGGCCAGAAACCGGCACACCATTCTTCCTTCGTTGCTTTCCGACAGTTCCAATGATGTTCGTCTGCCATGACATTACGTGGCATCATTGTATAGTCTATACCCGAGTCTCCTTTCAGTTCTACCAGTGAACGTTGGGTCTGTTCCGCGCAATAATCCAGAGCTTTATTCACATCCAACGTACCGGAAGTCCGATGGGCACATGCACAAAAAGCCTAGTACTACAACCAACCCCTGCTACAATCTTCTTCATTTTTCGTTCTATATCTTCGTGTTAGTTTCTTTATTTTTTATTCTCACTTATTCTTTCTTATCATTTAGTTACCCGGAACCAGTCTACATCCGCCCATCCGCGATTTCCGTCATATTAGGAGTGACGCAGAATAAACCGACTTTCGCTCCTATCCCCTTTCCCTGCCGGGCAGTAAAAGGTTCTCCCGCTGCTGTATACTTCTTTCCATCGAGACTATAGGCAAAGGTGCAAACGGCTCCCTTTGGCAACCTTTTACCCGTAAGTAAACGGTCTTCCACTCATTATCAGCCACTCCTGGCATTTTCAGATATTCCACCGGAAAGCTCGCCAGTTCTTTCACTTGTTCGGGGTGCTGCTGTTCCGCATCTTTGCATACGGCTTGTTGCAGGATAAACTTGTCGCCGGCTTTACGGACAGACAGATAACTATAATCCCATCCCATTACTATCATTCCGGCTTGCTCTCCATCCTGCTTGGCGGTAAACGTCAGCTTGGTAGTAGCCGTGAACTCTTCGGCGGGAAACTTTTGCAGCAGCAGATTAGGCACTTCCCAAAAATTCACGAACTCCTTGGAAAGGCTGCCTGCATAGAGCCGGATATATCCCAAATCAGTCGTAAATCCGTAGGTATCCTGTTTGTTGGCATGCCACTGCCACTGTAATCCCAAGTGCCGTGTATCGAACTCGTCACTTTCCGGAGGAGTAGCTACCGGATACATCTTTCCGACATTCGGCTTTTTATAGGTGGTGACAGGTTCTCCGCAACCGTCTTTGTCTTTATCTACTCCGATCACAGGCCAGTCATTCACCCATTTCATCGGATTGAGATGGATGACACGTCCGTAAGCCCCTTGATCCTGAAAATGGACGAACCACGATTCTCCTGTATTTGTATCTACCCAGCCTCCCTGATGCGGACCGTTGATGGTGGTCTTCCCCTGCGCCATCACGATCTTTGATTCATAGGGTCCATAAATATTCCTTGAACGAAGCACCAGCTGCCAACCGGTAGCTACTCCGCCTGCCGGAGCAAAAATATAATAGTAACCATTTCGTTTATAGAGCTTCGGTCCCTCTACCGTATGGTTCTTTCCGTCATTTCCGTCGAACACCAGTACCGGATCGGAGATCACTTCCGTTCCTTCCGCATTCAATTCGCAGATTACCAGAATGCTGTTCACTCCGCTGCGACTGCCGGCATAAGCATGTATCAGATATACTTTTCCGTCCTCGTCCCAAAGTGGTGTCGGGTCGATCATTCCTTTTCCGGCTTTCACCAATACGGGTTTGCTCCATGATCCTTTCGGATCTCTGGTCTTTATCATGTAGATTCCATAATCCGGATCGCCCCAATAAATATAAAAACTCTCCCTTATGAAAGCGGATAGCAGGAGCCCATACACCTTTCCCATGCTGCGCTTTATCGAAAAACTCTTTGGGTTCCTGTACCGGCAGCGCATAATTCACCAGCGACCAGTTTACCAGATCACGGGAATGAAGTATAGGAAGTCCCGGTATGCAATTAAAACTGGAAGCCGTCATATAGAAATCATCTCCTGCCGCACATACATCCGGATCGGAGTAGTCGGCATATAGAACAGGGTTCTGATAAGTACCATTGCCTTTATCAGCCACCCAGGTCCGGGATATTTCCTGTGCACTCACCCAAGTACAGCAAGCCATCATTCCTGCTATAAACAGAATCTTTTTACGCATATTACCTTACTAATCAATTCATTCAAACATACTAATCGTTATTCCTAAAAACAGGTTCTTTTTACCTTATATTAAAACCAATCTTTCAAAAACTGAATCCTTTATCTCTTTTCAACAATCTTATTACTGACCTATTTGCCTATATATACGAAGGGGATCAGGTAAATACCTAATCCCCTCGCAAGTTTTTTTCTATATTTCCATTAAATAGTATTTGTTCAATCACTCACGGTACATCATGATAGTTCCCCATCCCAATTGATCATTACCTAATGATATTCCTCGCAAATATAAAGGCTATTTTGGAGAATGCTTAAAAAAACAAGGTAGATAAGAGTATCAAAGGAGTGTAAAGTATAATTCTAAAATCAAAAACTATAGATTAACATTTATTATGTCAGCAGATTTATAGAGATAGCAGTAAAGAGAGAGTTTACATATGCATATATCAATCTAATTATCAATAACTTACTAAAAAATCTTCATCTTCGTTACTGACACAACTGACAACTGACACCTTTATGCTTATTTTCAAAGTAGATAAAGCTATAAAAATAGACAAAACGTATAATATATTTATCAAATCTTAAATTTTGGTCCTAATATCCTCCCGATATCTCCTTTCATGCCACAAATCAATATATATAAACATAAAGTATGATTATAAAGTACTGACAGTTATATATAAAAACTAAATATATCAAGAACAAAGCTCTTAATATAAAATTCATATATCATTGGTTATCAATAAATAATAAAGAAGAAATTCTTTAAATCCACTGACAAATAGGCTCTAAGTGGCAGTTGTCAGTGGCAGTCGTGGCAACAGGCCTCCAATACAGTATTAAATTAATACATAAACAATAAAACAGACAGCACTACAAAGATGATGAAAAAAAACAAGTACAAGAGATAGATGAAACATGTAGAACACTCAGGTAAGTCAAGTACCAGAGATAGATGAGACAAGTACTGGATACGACCCAAAGATGTACTGGATAAGGGTGAAAGATGTACAGGATACGAAGAAGAGATATAGTAAGTATCCCACCATAACACACAAGTACCCAATTACAAGCAGCAAATCAAAGTACCGCTTCCTGTTTTTATTCATCTTTAGCCGTCCCCCCGATACTTATTTATAAAGTACCAATCCAACCGAAAAATATAAAAAAACTATTATTATAGGAGTTCTTTCATCAACAATTTCACAAAAACGTCGTATCTTTATTCTCAATTAAGAAAGGAGTGATATGGATTTACGTACAGCAAACGTAACTAGATATATTCTTCCCCTGCGGGAAGGCGGATCATTGCCGGCTTTGGCCGAAGCTGACGATGAGTTCAAATATGTCGTAAAATTCAGAGGAGCAGGGCACGGAACCAAAGCCCTTATCGCTGAATTGATCGGAGGAGAAATAGCCCGTACTTTGGGCTTCAGAGTACCGGAGATCATCTTCCTGAATTTAGACGAAGCTTTCGGACGAACGGAAGCGGATGAAGAGATACAGGATTTACTGCAATGGAGCCGTGGATTGAATATCGGTTTGCATTTCTTGTCCGGAGCGTTGACCTTCGATCCTGTCGTACATCAAGTGGATGGTAAAACCGCCTCACAGATTGTATGGATGGATGCTTTTCTGACAAATGTGGACCGTACCATCAAGAATACCAATATGCTGATGTGGCATAAAGAACTGTGGCTGATAGATCATGGAGCTTCCCTTTACTTCCAACATAGCTGGACCAACTGGCAGAAGCAGGCACTCACCCCGTTCGTGCAGATAAAAGATCATGTTTTATTGCCATTTGCCGACCAACTGGAAGAAACAGATACGGCATTCAGGCAGATACTAACCTCCGATAAGATACGGGAAATAGTCAATACCGTCCCCCGACGACTGGTTGAACTGGACGGAAGGACAGGAAACTCCGCAAGACCTGAGAGATATTTATATTCAATTTTTTAGAGGAAAGGATCAAGCATTCCGAAATCTTTGTAAATGAAGCGCAACATGCAAGAAAGGCACTTATATGAATACGCAACCACTCGTTTCGTTCCCAAAGTAGAACGTGAAGAATTTATCAATGTAGGTATTGTACTGTTCTCCAAACGGTGCAAATACCTCAAATCACTTTATACGATAGATGAGAATAAACTGAAACTGTTTTCTTCCGAACTGGATATGAATTGTCTGAAAGAAGGACTGCATGTCTTCGATAAGATTTGTTCGGGCAGCAAGGGAGGGGGCATGATAGCAAGCATGGATGTCCCCGACCGTTTCCGGTGGCTGACTGCCGTAAAAAAGTTCATGCATACAAGTGTCCCGCCCGCATCCCGGATTTTCCGAGGATTTGGATGCCACCTTGGAGCGTTTGTTCAAAGAATTAGTGCTTTAAACCATTGATCATGGAATTTATCAAAATAACGGAGCAACCATCGCTCTATGATGGCCTCGACAAGAAATCGGTAAAAGAGATTCTGGAAGATATCAATACTGAAGACCATAAAGTAGCGGATGCCGTGCAGAAAGCAATCCCGCAAATAGAGAAACTGGTCACATTAATTATTCCCCGAGTAAAAAAAGGTGGGAGAATATTCTATATGGGGGCCGGAACAAGCGGGCGTTTGGGAGTACTTCGACGCTTCCGAAATACCTCCAACATTCGGTATGCCTCCTACCGTAGTTATCGGACTAATCGCCGGAGGAGATACCGCCTTGCGTAATCCCGTCGAAAATGCGGAAGATGATATGTCCCGCGGATGGGAAGAGTTATTGCAACATCATATCAAGAGTGAAGATACAGTCATCGGAATTGCAGAATCCGGCACCACTCCTTATGTGATCGGAGCCATGCGCACAGCACGGGAACACGGAATATTGACCGGCTGCATTACCAGTAATCCAAATTCGCCGATGGCTGCCGAAGCTGATGTACCGATAGAAGTTATTGTCGGTCCGGGTATGTGACAGGAAGTTCGCGAATGAAATCAGGTACTGCTCAAAAGATGATTCTGAATATGATCAGCACTACTATCATGATTGAGCTGGGGCGAGTGAAAGGTAATAAAATGGTCAATATGCAATTGAGTAACCAAAAGCTCATTGATCGGGGAACGCGCATGATCATCGAAGAACTCCATCTGGACTACGAAAATGCTAAAAGCACTTCTGTTACTACACGGTTCTGTTAAGTCTGCGATAGAGGCCTATCGCAGACACGACTCTACTTATCAGGAGTAAAATGCAGTGCAGCACCACCGGAGGACTTTAACTTCAAAGTTAACTTATCTCCGGCTTTTTATCTTCTTATGAGTGGTACGAACTTTCGTACGTGTATTCAATTTATCATCATCTTCGTACAAGCTAACCATATATTTCGTTCCCGGTTTTCAAAAAATCCGTGGTTAACGTAATGGTACGCGCTTCTGTATTTGTCATTGCTCCCACAAACCATTCTTCTCCGGAACGGCGGGCCTGCACGATATATTCACCTATTTCTCCATCCAACGCACGACTTTCATCCCAAACAGTCGGAATGGCCTTCCAAAACTCCAGCTCCTCCTCACCTTTATACATAGCAGGATTATCATACCAAAACATAAATTGCAAAGGACTGTAATATACGGCTGCCATTGCCAATTGATGTGCTTTGGTGTTTTTCACACGACCATTAAAGTAACAGAGTGTATAATCTCCTGCACCCGCAAGGAAACGGGTATAAGGGAGAATGGTATTGTGCGTCGCATCCGGCATCTCTTCGTTTCCACCGATACCTTCTTGTGTCATCAAATTGGGATAAGTACGACTGAAACCCGTCGGACGATATTCATCATGAATATCCACCATCATTTCATATTCCGCACATTTACGGATCGCATCATGCAACCATGTACTCCAATACTGATTACCAATCTGTACAAAACCGAATTTAATTCCCTTCAATCCCCATTTTTTTATACAATGGCAATAAAGAATCCAACTGTTGTACCAAAGCGCGTTGATTGACATATACCATTAATCCAATGCCTTTAGATTCAGCATATTTACATAAAGCAGGAATATCCAGATCCTTATCCGGAGAAACCGTAGTAGCATCCGAACTCATTTTCATTTCCGGACCATACCATCCCGCATCCATATGTACATATTGAATGCCACGTTCGGCCGCAAAATCTATTCCAGCCATTACTTCAGCTTGCTTCAGCCCCGGAACGGAATACTTTCCCGGGCTTAATCCAAGAAGTATCCGACATCCGACAGGGAGTATTTAAGTTCAAAACCAGATCAGTATGATTGATCAAATCGACCGGACGTTCGGCAGCCATAATAACACGCCAAGGGGTACTGTAGGGAGAAATTACGTCAACACAGCTATACAAACTAGTTTCCAGTGTTGAAGGCTTTTCTGCAGACAGACGGAATTTACCACGAGCATAATCCACCATCTCCGCTTCCAATAATGCAACGGTCAGTCCATCAGGCAATTTCATGGTCAAAGGACGTTCACTCTCTTCTTCTCCCCACCCTGACAGGGGACGAAGCTCATAAGGACCTTGTGCCCAACGTTCATAGTAAGCCATTGTACCTTCAGGCATTGTGAAACTTGTCTGTTGACCTGTAATATGTAAAAACAGTCCATTGGTCGTTTCCGGAAAATGATAACGGAATGCCACTCCTTCGTTATAGGCGCGGACAATAATATTCATAAAGTAGTTTTTTACGTTTGTCGTAACCGCCTTCAATCATCCCTTGTCCTTCTCCCTTACGAAACTTTAAAGTCATTTCATTATAACAATCCCGAACTTCGGCACGTTCTCCATATACAGGTTTCCATATTTCATCGCTTTTCCGATGTTCGGTATCCGTTAATTTCAGATTTTCGCACCAAAAATGGCAGGTATCGTTCGGCACTCCCAATGCCGATTCAAATAGTTGATTCTTTATCTGCACACCAAGTTCGCTCTCCTCCACTACCGGACGATTCTGATAAGTCAGCGTATAATACATCCGTGCATTATCCTCTCCCAACGAACGCTGGTAAAAGGTGAGCCGATACGCTCCGTCCGGAGAAGTCAGCTCCTGACGGGTTTCTGTCATCATATTCTGTGCCTTTGTCAATGCCGGTATTGCCAACAGTAAAAAAGCAAGATACTTTTCTTCATTCTATTTAAATTCATGTTTATCCGTTTTTCCAATATATACGAACGAATTAATTATTATACTCAATCTGCCCCGCAAAAAGAAACACTGCTTTGTTTTTAGTTCTTTTTATATAAATCTCTTTTCTACCTTATATTTCTGCAAATATAAGAAAACATCTTGCAAAAATAAGCACAACATCAAATTCAAAAAGCAGCTACTTTTGCATCAATTCATATAAGTAATAAATAAAACCATGAACGAATTATTTAGTATTGCCGGTAAAGGTGGCTGTAATTACCGGAGCAGGTGGTGTATTGGGAGGAAATATCGCCCAGCACTTTGTACAGCAGGGAGCAAAAGTTGTAGCGATCGATATCCGCCAGGAACAGTTGGACAACCGTGTAGCGGAACTAAAACAATATGGTCAGGATGTTATCGGTATTATTGGAAACGTGCTGGACATCGCCAGTCTGGAAAAAGTAGCGGAAGAGATTGTTGCCCAATGGGGACAGATTGATATTCTGCTGAATATTGCCGGAGGCAACATGCCGGGAGCCACTCTTGAACCGGATCAGAACTTCTATGATATGGACATTTCCTGTTGGGAGAAAGTGACCAGTCTGAATATGAACGGTACAGTATATCCGTCTATGATCTTTGGTAAAGTGATGGCAGAACAGAAAAAAGGGTGCATTATCAATGTGTCTTCTATGGCTGCTTATAGTGCCATCACCCGTGTGCCGGGGTATTCGGCAGCAAAGATAGCCGTAGCCAACTTCACACAATGGCTTGCCAGTGAAATGGCTCTGAAATATGGTGACGGCATCCGTGTAAATGCCATTGCTCCCGGTTTCTTTATCGGCGATCAGAACCGTCGTGTGCTTATCAATCCGGATGGCTCGCTGACTGACAGAAGCAAAAAGGTTTTAGCCAAGACACCGATGAACCGTTTTGGTGATATTAAAGAATTGAACGGTGCCGTACAATTTTTGTGTAGCGAAGCTGCCAGCTTTGTAACCGGTGCAATGTTACCTATCGACGGTGGCTTCAGTGCATTCAGCGGTGTATAAAGAGGAGAAACTATGATGGAAAAAACATGGAGATGGTTTGGCAAAAAAGACAAGATTACCTTGCCAATGCTCCGGCAAATAGGTGTGGAAGGGATTGTTACAGCTTTGCATGACATACCGAACGGAGAAATATGGACAGTAGAAGCGATTAATGATCTGAAGTCCTATATAGAGTCATACGGACTGCGCTGGTCCGTAGTAGAAAGTTTGCCCGTATGCGAAGCAATCAAATATGGTGGAACAGAACGTGAACAGCTGATAGAGAACTATAAAGTAAGCCTTGCCAATCTGGGTAAATGTGGAATAAAAACAGTTTGCTATAACTTTATGCCAGTTATCGACTGGATACGCACAGACTTGCAGTACCCCCTGGCCGGACGGTACTAGCTCATTGTATTATGACCGTATCCGTTTCGCTTACTTCGACATAAAGATACTGGAACGGGAAGGGGCTGAAAAAGATTATACGGAAGAGGAACTTCATAAAGTTTCCGAACTGGATCAGGTGATCACCGAGAAAGAGAAGGATGATCTGATTGATACCATTATCGTTAAGACACAAGGATTTGTCAATGGGAACATCAAAGAAGGAGACAAAAAGAACCAGTCGTCCTCTTCAAACGGCTGTTAGCTTTGTACAAGGATATTAACCGTGACATCCTACGAGAAAATATGTGTTACTTTCTTTCTGCAATTATGCCGGTTTGCGAAGAATACAGAGTAAATATGTGCGTGCATCCCGACGATCCTCCATTTCAGGTTCTCGGACTGCCTCGTATCGTCACCAATGAAGAAGATATAGCCTGGTTCTTGAATGCTGTAGACAATCCACACAACGGACTGACATTCTGTGCAGGTTCCTTGAGTGCCGGCGAACACAATGATACCCGTGAATTGGCAAAGAAGTTTGCTAAACGTACGCACTTTGTACATCTACGCAGTACAGCCGCCATACCGGAGGAAACTTCATTGAAAGTTCTCATCTTTCGGGAAGAGGACATCTGATTGATCTTATCCGTATTTTCGCAAAGGAAAATCCGGGATTACCTATGCGTGTAGATCATGGACGGATGATGCTGGGAGACGAAGACAAAGGCTACAATGCCGGATATTCTTTTCACGGACGTATGCTGGCGCTGGCACAGGTAGAGGGTATGATGGCAGTGGTGGATGATGAGATAGAACATCAGATAAAGTTCTAGCCTGCTATTCCTTATTAAACAGAACATTGCAAGAGGAGGCTGTCTCGTATGCTTGAGGCAGCCTCCTCGTATAGTAATATTTCATTAAGAGACCACTACAGAAGTTTACTGTAGCGTGTATACATCACTTTATTCTCAGTCCATTTACGAAATCTTTCTTATTCACATTCAATTCATCCAAAGCAGTCACTTTCTTACCATTCAACACGATGTTTTCGAATAAGATATTCTCTATTTTCCTGTTGCTATCATAACCTTCAATCAAAGAAGGATTAATATATTTCCCCGTACAAGAGATATTACGGAATATAATATCTTTCACACCTCGTCCTGGTCCCGTGTTATATTTTTGATTATACATCACACGCAGATGAAACAATTGTCCCTCCTGTATATTCTCGACTCGTATATCTTCAAAGGTTATATTTCTTGCCAAATTATGATCACCTACATTAATAGCCATTACAGCCTTGATAATCCCGATCATCTTCATCATGTTCCAGAATATCAATATTTTTAAATAACATATTCTCCAATACTTCGTCACCAGTTTCTGTATTTCCGTGAGTACCTATATTAATAGGATGCGCAATATCTGCCCAAAGAGTAGAGTTTAGTACACGCACATTCCGGCAATCACCATAATAATTCCAGCGATGAGTATAGAAAGCAAGGCAATCATCTGAGTTACGTAAAAAGACATCATCAATCAGAATATCCGAACAAGACATAAAATCCAACCCATCACTCCAGCCTTGATAACTAAAAGATTTCAAATTCTTAATTGCAATTCCCAAAGATTGGCCGCCTGAGACAGTATAGTGCCGGGGATTAATTACTGTGATCCCATCAATCAATACATTCTTTGAATAAGCAACTGAAATACCTTGTTGAGGTTCGAGCAACATACCATGCCCCAAAATTCTCACATTTTCCACACTATCACAATTCAAACATCCTTTTAATACAGCTCCTCCTTCCAGATAAACGGTAGAATTAGAGGGAATACGAAAACATTTTCCTTCCTTCCTTATCTGTCGGTTCATGTATGCCGGACTCGAAATATATTACGTTCGGATCATTCCTGTCGGGTACATCCTTTATAATAGGATTGGCAAACAAATGAAGATTATTCAAACGGTCACCATTAAACTCTATTGATAGTTTTTGAGGTTTATCTATTGTAAATAAAAGATAGTTTCCATCGATCTCCGGTTTGATCCCTTTAGACAGAGGCCGTATCACAGCCGAACGGATTTCTCCATTATTTTTCCGAACAAGGATATCCACCTTACCGGAAAAATCAAACTGCACCATTGTAGCGTCTGACTTGGTGTCCATGTCTACCTTTACATTATATTCGTAAAGATCTATCCACTCTTTGTCTCCTGCCTGACGAACGAGTACAGTATAATCATCATTATGACGAGCATAGTAGATACCATTGGGGACAGGGGATAAATAATAATTTCCGCTTGTAAGTCATTCCATCCAAAGATAGCAAGCAGGAACATTAGTGTTATTCTTATCAGTTTCTTCATACCTATATATTACTAATACATTAGAAAAAGTATATCGGTATCTCGCCTTATTTCAGTTGAAATACCGATATATTCTATTAATTACTTATCGCGCAAACATTAGTGTACCCAGCCCGAGTACATCATAGCCACCAGAGTTAACGTCATAATAGCCACCGCCTCCTTCGACACCTACATACTCTGTAGCTATTTGGGTATACTTCAACAAGTCATCCTTCACATTTTTCACATCTTTGTAATGATAATACGGAAGTGCCCATATTGCACGCTTTATCCATTTGCCACCACCGAGTACCGGTTGTTCCTCCGGAATCGGGTACCCCCATGCACTTTGTTTCTGCCAAATATATGTGGTGAAGGGTACCTCTTCTTCAGTATAATTACAGCAAGCAGCATATTCACAAGCTCTCAAGAAAAGGTTGTCATCGTATGCAAAGAAATCATCTCCCTGACTCCAGGCAAGCTGACAAATCACTCCCATCAAGCCCACGCACATTAAAGTATGCCCCTGGTCACGACCGCTCTCCTGCCACTGCGCAAAGTTATATTCCGGCGCATAGTCATGATAGATAGCCCGGCGAAGACGTCCGTTTGTATTACCTTCCTGCAAATGACTGATTCCTTCATTATAAATGTCGCGACGATCAGTTACAATGCCAATAGCCATCTTGGCAGCAATATTACACAAACACCAGTTAGCCCAATAATGCAACGGATTAGTATCATGATGACGTTTCAGAAAGTCATCATTTGCCGGATAAAAAGACTTTCACCAGCCAATACTGAAATGCACGAAAATCATCAGGAGCCCATCCGTTATAATCTCTCAACAGTTCACCGGCTATGGCGAACTCATAGCCATAAAGTCCTGCTGCCAATGACAGATTCGAATTGCCCGTCACACCAACACAAGTCTGCACCCATTTATTTAAGTTAGCAACCGCTTTTGCCGCATATTCATCATCTCCTTCTATTTTCCAGCGTAATGCTTGCTGGTATGCGATAGAAGCTCCTCTGGCTGCATTCATATAATTCTCATCCCCTGAAACGCCGCGTTTTATCCAGTCAACAGGCCAAGTTTCCGTATCTTTCTGTGCAAAGCTACTTTCTTCCAACATTTTATAAGCAGAAACCCAAGGTTCCTCTCCAGCTTCCAGTTTTTTCACGAATACGTGCAAAGTCTTCTTCCGCATGAAATCCAGGATGCACCATAGGTTCTGCATCGTCTTTCAACTCTACCTGTACCAAATCCAGTTCATTCTCCGGAAGTGGAATTTTATTCAAGTCGGTTTCTACACCGGGATTCGGAAGGTCTACACCGTCACCACATGCCGTGAATGACATGAAGGTGAATGCAGCTGCTATATAATATATCTTTTTCATAATACTACTAATTATTTCACTAATTCAACTTTAAAGCTTTCGATCTTGACATATTTCTGTTTGGCTGTAATCGTAGAAACAAATCCGATAGAGACTATGGACGATTTATCCAGTGTAAATAATGAAGTAGAAGCATTTCCTACAGCACTGATTCTTACATTGGCTTTTCCTGTCTCTACGTCATCAGTATTCGGGATGGTCTCTCCTTCAGCTACAACTATATGTACAGATCCCGAAATATTTATTTCGCGTACATTAACAGACACCTTATATTGTCCGGCAGATAATGCGGTCACTTGCCATATCTTGCCATTGCTCATGGTGGTCAGGGAATCCCCAATCAGTCTGCATAGCAAGTGAAGTCACATCATTTTTTTTTTTTGTTCTGATATTGCACGCCTACCAATTTACCATCTGCCAAAACATTCTCAACTTCCCAGTCCTGCGGTTTGTGCCATTCCCCCTGTCGGGCAACAGATCCCTCTATTACCAAAAATTCATGCTTGTAATTTTTCAAAACATACGGTGTAATATCTCCATCTTCAGGAAGAAGCTGCAGATGATCGCTCACTACAGGTTCATCGATACCATCAAACACCATCGTTACTTTTCCGCCTTTGAATCCGTTCGGGACATTCACAGCAATGGCAGTGGGAGTAATACTATTAATCTCAGCCGGTACTGTTACCCCGTCAAAAGTAACGGTTACAGCATCCTTGCTTGTGCCAAAGCCATGTCCTGCAAATGTAATCTTTTCTCCGGATACCACAAGCGTACCATAAGGATATACATAGGACGAGTTTACAGAAAAGAATTTCCGGGTTTCCCATACTTCAAACGTATCATTACCGTTCATTGAGATTTCAGTATCCAGAATAATCAACTTAATCGTATTCTCACCTTTTGTAAGCCCTTTCGGCACATTCACTACAATGTTCCCTTCCTCATTCAGCGTGACATTGTTACAAGCTGTTTCGCCGAATAAAACTTGGATATCTTCCGCTTTCGTTCCAAAGTTTTTACCCTTGATGATTACTTTCCGCATTAATATATCCGGCAGAGATGGAAAGACCAGTTACTTCCGGAGGCGGTAATACGGTATATGACAATGTTTCTTTTATATCTTCAAACGAAGTACTGACAATCACTTGATATTCGCCGGCCTCCAGATTTGCCGGGACTTTCACTCTGATTTCCGTATCCTTAGCCTCGCCAACCAGTTCCGCTTCAACAGGTTCGTTCTTTCCTTGCTGGAAACAGACTTTTACACCACGCAACTCCAAACCTTCTTTTCTAGTATTTCCGGATTCAGATGAGCACCGGTAACAGTCACTTCGCTACCTGCGAAACCTTGCGACAGAGAAAGTCTCTCCAGCGAAGCATGTTCCAAAACAGTAAACTGTTTCGATACATTTACGTTCTTATCCATTATTGCAAGAGCGATTTCACCACTTTTGGCACCAGTCGGGACTTTGACTGTGAATGTTTCATCCCCCGGCTCATTCATCAGCAGAGCCGTTTCCGTCTGTCCGGCAAACAAAGATAGTATAATAGGCTGAAGAAACGCCCAAATCATGTCCTGTAAAAGTAATCTCATCACCTACAAATCCATAAACAGGCGAAATATCTCTGACACCCGGTTCGCCAAGCACATCGTATTCCAATCGGGTATCTACTTTCTGTCCGTATACAACTACCGATATATTCCCCAAAGTAGCTCCTTCTGGCCCACGTACCATCAACCTCTGATCCTCACAAGAAATCAGTTCAAGTTTTGTTTTTCCCAGATACACTTCTACATCTTCCGGAACCACACCAAAGTTAGTTCCGGTTATCGCAAATTCAGTATCAACATAACCTTTCACCGGAGAAATTTCAGTAACTGTCACTACCGGATCCTGATTGGCCAAGTGAACCACCTCTTCCTCATCTTTATCACAGGATACTATTGATAAAGAAAACAAAGCAAACAGCAAATAATTATATAATTTCTTCATAAATATATTCGTTTTTTACGTATTGTGACTTTTATTATTCAAGAATCAGTTTCACATTGGTAACCTTGAAATATGTATTACTTGACTTTATTGTAACGACGAAGCCAATCACAATATCAGTAGCATCATCCAATGTAAAGGTGGAAGTTTTCAATGTACCTGCAGCCTCACCGGTCCCCCAATCACTGAATGTCGCAAATACACCATTCTCGGGTGTCATAGCAGACACTTTGTCCACGTCAGGAATACTATTTCCGTCCGTACCTTTCACCAAGACAGCCGCTATACCGTTTCCGTCACTATTCGGCACGTATGTACCCGCATACGTTACTTCCAATCGGTAACTTCCGGCACGCAAAGTAGTCGCCTGCCATACCCTTGCATTATCAAGTTTATCTTTTCCCCAGCCACTTTGGAAACAGAGGAAAGTTGTTCCGTTCTGTGTCTGAAGACATCCTGTCGGATTCTTCACACTTTGGTTCCAATCATCAGGATCAGTCCAGTCGCCGGTTCCGGAACCTATAAACGGTTTGTTTATAGTTCTTTCAAATATGCTACTGTCACATCTCCCTTTGTATTCGGATTGAACATCACACTGCCTGTAATCTCATAACCGCGAATCGTCACAATCACATTTCCTGTCGAATAATCCTCCGGGGTAATTGCTTCAATAGTCTTATCATCAATCAAGTTAAAATCAGCAGCCGGCGTACCATTAAAGCTGATGGAAACAACCGACGGATCGTTACCGAAGTTCTCACCTTTAATTGTGATCTTGTTTCCCGGCTCTGCAATACCTGTTCCGGCATTATTATCCGATTGCATGGATTCCACATACGGTGTAGGCAATACGGTGTATTGTCCGATAGTACCCACCTCATTGGTCCAGACTTGCAGGGTTACTTCACCACTGGTCGCATTCTCGGGAACTTTCACTGCAATACGGTTATTCTTGCACATAACAATATCAGTAGCCTGTACCCCTCCAAAGAATATCTTCACCGCTTTCGGCTGATCTCCGAAATCTGTTCCGGTAATAACAACTTGCGAGGTGACATATCCTATGTTTGGAGACATCCCTGTCACTTGCGGCATGGGATACACATATTTCTTCAACTGCGGGTCCTGCTCGCAACCGGTAAACCATATAATGACCGTTGTCAAGATGAGCAAACCTAATATATTTTTCGATAAATGTTTCATATATCCTTTACTATTTAAGATTTCATTAATTATCAATTATATCCCGGATTCTGTTTCAGATTCGGATTCAGATTAATCTGATTTTGCGGAATAGGATAGAGATAATGCGCTTTACGAAGATGGCTGTTCGATTTAGGTGCAAGCAATACACAGGACAATTCTCCGTCTCCTGTCGTTGTTTGTTCTTCACCATAACGGTAAGACTTGTTATCGTAAGCGTCAGTGATGACAGAACCGGAAGCATCTTTATACGGAGTCCTATAGCCCGGATCGCCCACTACCATTCCCAAACGGGATTGGTTAAGCATACTCTCCAATACGCCCCAACGTTTCAGGTCGTCATACCGGAAACCTTCCAGGAATAGTTCTACTGCACGTTCACGGCGAATCTCTTCCAGCATATCCAGCTGATGATCTGTTACCTGCTTATTCGTCAGAGAAGCTACGCCGGCACGTCCGCGCAATTTATTAATCGAAACATTCAATTCTTCATCTGTTATAGACCCATGACGTTCCATCAGCGCCTCTGCATAAATCAGATAAACCTCAGCCAGACGAAGTACAGGATAATTAGCAGATTCTTCTTTTTATCTTTTGTACCGGGACACATGAATTTCTGCACACCGTAACCTCCGAAACCAATAGTCCCCGAAAGTTTAATAACTGTAGTAGGTGCTCCGACGTAAGAGTTCATACGATAATCACGATTCTGAAACTCGTCTCCCATATTATGATATCCTTTAAACTGCTCGTTACCGGCAATAGGGAAGTCCATTTGTACATACAAACATATCTATAAACTTACGGGTCGGATATATATAAGGCAGAATATTTTTATTCAATTTCAATCGCACCGGCATTCGCATCCTTATCAAACACTGAATAAAGTATAAACTCCTGATTCGTATCACGTCCATGCTTCCCGGGATTACTATCCGCACTTTCGATACAGAATAAATAGCGGTTACTTAAGTTTTTCATTACATCTTCACCATTATAATTCCATAATCTGAATGCCGGGTCGTCCATTACACTTTTTGCCAAAGCGATCGCTTCGTCAAGAAATTCATTTATCTGGTCACGCGAAGGTCCGAAGATCCTTCAAAATCGGTCGATGTACCATTATATTTTCTCCATGTAGCTTCATAAAGTAAAACACGTGCCTTGAAAGCCTTCGCCCCCTGACGGCTGATATGCCCCTTGTCGGCATCCGCGATATTTTTTGCTCGATAGGCAACCCGGCAATTGCCTTGTCAAGATCGGATAATATCAGGTCTACCACCTCATAACGGCTGTTACGCGGAGCCTTCAATCGGGAGTCCCCCGTATCATACGGAACGAGAAACAATGGGTACTCCTCCAAAATGTTGCAATAAAGAGAAATAATTGTAAGCACGAAAGAAGTGAGCCTCACTGACATATTCCTGAATCTCTCTCGGATCGCCAGCATATGATTCCGCACGTTGCAACAGGATGTTATTCGTGCGGATACTATTATAAATATCCCAACAAGCATCTTTATCGTTTACAACCAATGCTCCGTAGCCTATATCAGACTGCTCTCCGTTACGGCTGGTCACCAGATCGGACTGAAGATCCATATGCCCCCTGTTATGCCGGAGCGCCATCCGAATAACTGCGAATAAAAGCCGTTGGAAAACTCACGGAAGTGTGTGGGAGTCTTGAAATAAACCTGATCTGTTCGTGAATCGAGCGGTTCCAGATCGAGGAAGGTATCTGCACAGGAAGAAAACCCCATCATGCAAGCACAAGCAATAATATATATTATCTTTTTCATACGATTATCCATCTATTAATTGAATACAAATTATAAAAGTAACATTCCAGTCCGAACGACCATGTACGGGCAAACGGATAGCCGCTGGTATTGGAAGCGGCTCCCATCTCCGGATCGAAACCGTCACGAATACTGGTTGCTTCCCACAGGTCGTTGCCGGAGAAATAAACACGTATCTTTTCCAACTTCACCTTACGGGTCCATACCTGTGGCAATGTGTAACCTACAACCAAAGTCTTCAGACGAATATAACGGCTATTCTGAAGCATGAAATCATTGTTCTGATAGTTCCATGCCGCGCGTTGCGTACTGTTAGTCATACGTGGATACTTAGCATTCGGATTATCCTCCGTCCATGTCTGTCCAAGGAATGTAGGGTTCTGATTGGTATAGAGCGTCCGAAACGGATAAGCCATCCAGTCGTTACGCATGATATACTGCTTCGCAACTCCCTGGAACATGGCATTGAAATCAATACCTTTCCACGAACCGCCCACAGTCAGACCATACACGAAGTGGGGATTGGCGTCGCCCATAAACTGTAAGTCACTGTTTTCATTGCCGACATCCGTTATTTTATAGTCGCCATTCAAGTCAAGACGCTTTGTATCGCCGGGACGCAACTCATTATCAGTTCCTTTTCCTACTGCTCCCATCGAGTTGCTGCCGGTATATAAAGCATAGAAGCGATCCACTTCCGCCTGATCTTTGAAATAGCCATCGGTACGATACAGGAAAAAAGAGTTCAACGGATACCCGTTAACAGACTTATTCACACCCGCTCCATAAGAGTCCGCACCTTCCAGTTCTTTCAACATACTCTTTGTGTCGCCAATATTGAAGTTGGCATAATATGAGAAACTTTTAATCTGATCACGCCAGCCGATAGTAAATTCCCATCCTTTCACATTCAGATGTCCGCTATTCGTCTTAGGGGCCTTTACCACCGAGTACTCCGGGGAAAGCTACTTCTGACAGCATACCGATATTGTCCTTGATAAAATAATCAAATGTAGTAGTCAAACGGCTGTCCAGGAAATGCAGGTCAATACCTATATTTTTTTGTTCTACCCGTTCCCAAGTACGTTCCAGACTGATCAATCCATTGTTTCCCAATCCTGTACTGACCTGCTTTGCCGGACTGTATCCAAAAGCGGTAGTGCCCTTCGTGTAATAGCCGTTAAATAATCGAAATCCCCCAGTCCTGCATCATTACCCGAATTTCCATAGCTAAGACGAAGTTTACCAAAATTGACCACCGAAGTGACCGGCTTCAAAAATTCTTCCGAAGTAAATACCCAACCAGCCGATGCTGAAACAAAGTTTTTAAATTTATGTCCTTTGGCGAATTTTGAATTTCCATCACGACGTCCGATCAATTCTATCAGATACTTTTCAGCATAATTATAGTTCAGCCTCATGATGTAAGAATAAGAACCATTTTGTCCTTTTTTCCTCCCCCATTGCCTTGCTTTCCTGTGGCAAGATTCAGATCATATACCCCCGAATCTTCCATCTTTTCACGGGCAGTAACCATATCTTTCCATACCCCATTTCTCAGCATTGATTCCTAACATACCTTCCAGATTGTGTACTTCCGCAAAGGTGCGTTTGTATCTTAACAATGCCGAGTAATATTGGTATTGCCGGTTATTGGCCTGCATCAGATATGCCGGATTATGAATATCTTTCAGATTCAAGACATCCTCCGGGTAAAGCAATGACTGCTGGGTATTTTTAACCAGATTTAATGCCGGATTTCCAAACCAGTCATACGTCTGTACCTCTCTCACATAACGGTCGCGGCGATATTCTTCATTTTGAAACGAAGCCATTCCCTCAAAACTAATTCCTTTCCAGATATCAACGATCGCTTTCACATCTATACGGGAAATCAAACTCATTTTTTCGTCACGACCGCCATCAGAAGTAGCAGCTACCGGCTGGCGGTCGCCTACCGCACCAAAAATTAGCATACCATTGCCCATACGGATTCTTTGCCGGGAAAAAAGGAGGTTCGTTTCCATACATAGTGGCATCGATTCCGGACGAAGGCATTTCGGTATCCGTCTTAATCATATTTGCCGAAGTCTCCAACTTGAACCAGTCAGTCAGTCTGATACCATAGTTCAAACGCAGGTTCAATTGCTTCTGTCCATCATAAGCCGTGGCAAGGTTAGCCTGATTATCGGCATAGGCCAAAGAAATACGATATTCCGACTTTTCTGTAGAACCCGACAGACTCAGGTTGTGCTGGTATGAATAACGACGGGCAAACATTTCCTCCAGGGCGATTGGCATTACCGACAAATATGTCATATCCCCAGTCTTTTGCATTCGTGTGATAGATTCCTTCTATCCCCTGCCTTGCATCTTCAGCATATTTTTCTTCTGTACCCAGTTCCACCAGTTTTTTCACTTTCTGCTCTTTATTGGCTTCCAGCCACATGGAAGCATATTCCTGCATACTGGGAGAGAAAGCCATAATACCATTGGTAGTGAAACGCATATTGAAGCCATAATCAACCGTTGTCTTGCCTTTACCTTTTTTTTGGTGGTCACGAGAATTACACCGTTGGCAGCTTTCGCACCATAAATAGAGGCCGAACCATCTTTCAAAACACTGATATTCTCAATATCATCAGGATTCAGATTCTGAAAAGCCGAGGCATTCAATGCAGGTACTCCATCAATAACGATCAAAGGGCTACCGCCATTGACCGACGTCGCACCACGAATTTGAAAGTTCAGCCCTTCATTGCCCGGACGTGAAGAAGAACGAGTCACAACCAATCCCGGAGTAGCACCCTGTAACGCTGCTCCGACATTTGTTATGGCACGGCTCTCTAATATTTTGCTGCTTACCTGTTCTACCGCACCGGTCAAAGTCGCCTTCTTTTTTGTGAACCATAACCCACGACAACGACCTCATCCAAGGCATTATTATCTTCCTTCAATACAATCTTAAAATCGGAACGTCCATTCAGGTTGACTACCTGATCCACGTATCCGATATAACTAATCTTAATCTGTTTTGCATCATTCTGGACATTCAATGAGAAATTACCGTCTATATCAGTAATCACACCGGCCATTCCGCCGACTACGACTACATTACAACCAATCAGCGGTTCTCCATTAGCATCCGTAACAGAACCCTTGATTGTACGACCTGTCTGGGCGACAATCATGCTTTCTTCTACAGATTCGTTTGCATAGAGCACTACACCGGATGAGCCACCCAGCAGCATGGCAAAAAGCCAATGCGACTCCTTTTGAACATAAGAATTTGGATTTAATTTCCATAATACTATTAAATTGTTAAAGTTAATATGTGTTTTTCCGAATCTGGTATTTAACCGACTTTGGAGAATTCATTTTTCAAATAAGTGCGTATCGTTTTACGGGCCAGTAGCAATTGCCCTTCCACCGTACGGGGAGATAAAGACAGTCTGCCGGCAATGGCGGGACAGGAAAGTTCATGTTCGAAACTTAACTCATAGATCCGACGGCGTTTGTCAGGAAGAGTCCGGATGATTCCGTCGTGTATCTTTTTCAGTTCATGATAGTGAAGTGTTTCATCAGTCGTGTTCCGTCCTTCGTCTTTCACATTATTATATATATAAGAGACAAAGTCTTCCTGCTTATAATAGCGACGTATTTTATCCGTCACGATGTTACGGGCAATAGTGAAAAGTAAAGACCATACCGTATCTTTGTTTACGAAAACTCTGTACTCCCACAAACGAACAAAGACGTCCTGTGTGCCAGATCTTCCGCTTCATGCGGGTGGCAGATTCGGAGAGCAATATAATTCTTGATATACTCCTTTTTTTTCCAGATAACATTCTGAGAAGAAGTCGTCAAATGTAGCTTGCTGTTTACTCATGGCATTAAATTTATCCGTTTAACGATGGTACAAAAATAGGGAGAAGGTTTATAAACGGATATCAGATAAGTAACAGATGACAGCACAATGGTAACAAGTGTATTTTTTCATCAAAACACCCCATTTCATCGAAGATTCCCAATGGAATACAAGAATAAAAAAAGGAGATCGTTACGGTTAACGTCTCCTTTGTGCTCTAAATGTTATGAATGATATTACATCATTCCGAAATCAATGGCTTACTTTTTTGACTCTGCCTGAAAGTCCGGTATACGTTTCACGTCCGCACCTTTCATCACGCCTTTTTAATCGCTTCATTGGTTTCAGTAATTTCTTTCTTCACACGCTTATAGTATTCTTTCGTCAAGCCTTTTTCTACCGCATCCGATTCTGTGGCTGCCCAGAAGTATTGATAATCCATCAGCATCAAATCCGGTGCTACCACTTTAAAAGAATATACTGTCTCCGGCAAACTTTTCACGCAAATCACCTAAATAGATGGTATCTGCCGCATTAACTACCTGATCACTCGTGTTTTTTTTGTGAACTACTACCACCGCAAGAAGATAACATCAATCCTCCTACCAATGAAATTAAAACTAAGACTTTCATACTACTATTATTTATTATACTAACGATTTTGAATGACATTGTTTTACCAAGATAAATGAGCATCTTATAACAAACTGCACAAAAATAGTAATTTATATTATCACAATGATCATTATTTCAATCTTTTTTTTCCATAATCCTCTGCATATTGCTTGGGCAACACGCCAAACATTTCTTTGAAACACTTGGCAAAATAGCTGGATGAACTGAAACCAACCCGATTGGCAATCTCAACAATCGGCAACTGACTTCCCTGTAACAGTTGCGCCGCACGCTTCAGACGGATGCTCCGGATAAAGTCCGTAGGGGTATTGCCTGTTATGGACTGCAGCTTCCGATAAAGGCTCATGCGCACCATTCCCAAATCGCGGCTCAGTTCCTCTACGCCATATTCGGGATGATCCATGTTCTTCTCGATATACTCCAGACATTTCTGAATAAGCTGCTCATCCAGTGACGTGATAGTGATAGCACTCGGATTCACTTCTATGTTTTTGCGGAATTCCTGTTTCCGCTTTTCCTGCTGTTCTATCAACTTCTCAATGCGTACCATCAGCATATCAAAGTTGAAAGGCTTCGACATATAGGAGTCGGCACCTACCTCATAACTGTTGATCTTAATATCATCCGCCGTGCGGGCTGTCAACAGGATGACCGGAATATGAGAAGTCTGCATATTCGTTTTAATCCGGCGGCAAAGCTCAATGCCATCTACTTTCGGCATCATGATATCACTGATAATCAAATCCGGATTCTCATCAATGGCGCACTTCTCCCCTCTTCTCCGTCCGCCGCTTCCACGATCTGATAGAAGTCTTCCAACTGCTCTTTTAAGAAAGTACGGAATTCCTGATTGTCTTCCACCAATAATAATTTTCTCCGGCTGTCGTCTGCCGGGTGCAGCACGTCGGAGACTTCTTTCTCTTTGTCGTCCGGTTTCTCATCCGTTGCCTCTTCAAAGATATCTCCCGACTCCGGTTTCAAGTCCATGGGTAACCAGATTATAAATGTAGATCCGCGATCCATCCGGCTACTCACTGTCGTCCTGCCTTCATGAATATTCACGTACTCTCTGACCAGATGAAGTCCGATGCCACTTCCCATCTTCTCATCTCCTTGATTACCGACCTGATAGAAACGATTGAAGATATAAGGAAGATCAGATTCCGAAATGCCGATACCCGTATCGGAGACTTCTATTCTGACATAGTTTCTCTGCTCTATTTCTTCGGTGGATAAAATCAGATTCACCGTACCACCTTCGGAGGTAAACTTAAAGGCATTGGATAGCAAATTGTTCACTATTTTGTGTACCTTATCGCTGTCAAAGAACATATAAAGAGGTCTGTGTACCGTCTGACTGACAAAGTTAAGATGCTTCTCTACCGCCATCGGCACAAAGTTATTATAAGCGGAACTAATAAACTCCTCCATATCTCCATTCATCAGATGTAGCTTTTCCCCCTTCATTTCTAACTTACGAAAATCAAGCAACTGATTCACTAAGGACAATAAATTCTGCGCATTCTTATAAATAGTACCCTAATTGCTTCTTTACCGCTTCGTCCGAAATACGGCGGATCATCATATCCAGCGGAGTTATAATCAGTGTCAGCGGAGTACGAAGTTCATGACTGATGTTCGTAAAGAACCGGAATTTCATCTGATCCAGTTCTTCTTTCTGCTTCAACGCTTCCGCTTCTTGCATACTAATCATCTTCCGGTGATTACGGCGATTGAGGGCATAAATGAAGCCGGCTACTATCAAGACAAAAAGAATAACATAAAGGATACGAGCAGCCAATGTATCCCAGAACGGAGGACGGATCACGATAATGAATTCAGACTCCGGTCCCCATATACGGTCATTTCCCGCTGCCGACACCCGAAATACATATTCACCCGAAGGAAGATTGTTGTACACAGCACGTCCCAGACCATTCTCAAACAATGACTCGGTCCACTCTTTATCAAAGCCTTCAAGCTGATAGCGGAAAGAAGTCTGAGAAGGATTCGGGTAGTTCAGTCCGGAGAACTCCAATGTAATAAAATTCTCGTCATAGTCCAGCAGTACTTTATCCGAATAACTAAGAGCTTTATCAAACAAGACACGTCCATTGTACTCTTCTCCCGACACAACCGGAACATTAAAAGCCGGAAGGAAGTGATCAAAGGCGAAGTAATATAATGATTATCAATCATATTCTCCGGAGAGAAAGTGATGAAGCCATTGATCAATCCGAAAAAGAGCTGATTCTTGCGGGTAACCATTGAAGGGAAATTAAACAGATCATCCTGACGGATTTCCGCTTCCGACAAGTAGCTGATGACGTGAAAGTTATACTCATCCTGTCCCCCGCTCTACTTTGATTCTGTAAATAGAGGTCAGGGTCGAAATCCAGATATTATGATTCTGATCTTCTATCACGTTCAGGATCACACTGGAAAATCCTTCCTCCTTCCCCAATGTGTAACTCCTGCCATTGTGAGTCAGAATATTCAAACCGTATTGGGTAGCGAACCAAAGTGTTCCTTCATGATCTTTCAGGATTTGATTGTATTTAATACTGCCCCGGTTAAAAATAGAATTAGATTGCCCGTCCTGCTCCGGAATCCATACATTATCCTTCGCAGGATCGTATATGTACAATCCGTTATCACTCCCGACCACCAGTTTGGATTGCTTATCTACCGCCAGCGCATTCACTACTTTATACCTCTTCAGTTCCGGAAACCGCTCGGACAACAAACTGATCTCACCCGTTTCGGGGTTGAACTGACCGACTCCGCCATATCCGTAGATGCTGATCCACAAACGTCCCGAAGAGTCTTCTATAATAGCCCGTATATTACTGAAATCCAACTCATTCTGATAATCGGTATCCGGATAAGCGTATGCCCGTACCTTGCCACCTTCAATGCAGTACAAACCATCGTGATAGGTACCTACCCAAATTCGTTTCTTACTGTCTTCATAGAGTACACGGCAATTCTTCTGATTAAATTCTTTATAAAGTATATCCATGCTATGTGATTTCGGATCATACCGATAAAGTCCCCTGTGCAGTCCCCATCAGAATGTCCCCTCCGAAGGTTTCAAGCATACAACGGATTTCTTCTCCGCCCCATGCTCCCCGAAGCAGCTTTTTGTTGCATAGAGTCAGTTTGTTCATGCTGGGATGATAATAGCAGACTCCCTGATTGAACAGTCCTATCCATACAGCGTTATTCTCCTTGTCACAATAAATACTATGAATGCCATTGCGGATCGTTTTGCCGGACAACAAAGGAATATCAATGATACTGTTCACAGAGAAGTTGTGCATATCAATCACATAAAATCCATCTTGAACCGTTCCAACCCACGCATTTCCTCCTTTGTCCACATCCATCGACGTAAACCATGAATAATGTCCCAGCTGAATATTCGATATCTGATTCCATTTCTTGTTAAAGACGTCATAGTAGCCTACTCCACGATCCCACATTACCCAAAAGTCCCCATTATCCAGTATCTTCAATATCACCCGATCATCCGGTTTGAGCTGTCCTTCCAGAAAGTCAACCTGTTTGACAAAGCGTTTCTTCTCATGATCGTAGCAACGCATCACTCCCTTCTGATGAACCATCCAACTAAACTTGCCATGACTCTCCACTCCCAGTAATCCGCCATAATACTCGATAAACTCATCTTTCCTGCAGATCAGTTCCAGCGTATCCGTCTCTCCGTCATACATATAGACAAAAGAGGCGGGTGTCAAAAACCAATAATGCTTTTCCGAATCAATAAAGACATCGGCGATCCGTTCTTTTATTCCAAATTGAAGCAGTAAGGAATCTACGTTATAAATATACTGTTCGGTAGTTAAATCGAAAACGCGTAATGCTCCCCGTTCTTTCATCCACAAACGCTTATCGGCATCAACGTATTGTTCGGGAATAATGTGATTGTAAGAAATCGGATATTCCCCACGAAGGTTGAAAGGAAAGTTTGAATAGTTCGATCCGTCATACAGACTGAGCAATACGGTAGTCCGGATACCTATCCGCCCGTCGGGAATGGGGAAAACACTTTTCACATAATTATCCGGCAGTCCATCGGTCACTCCAATGTACCGAAAGACGTAAGGGGATTCCTGCGAATGCAAATGATTCGCAAACAGAAAACCTATCAATAAAATGACAAACAGATATATTCGTGTCTTCATGGCGGTTGCTTTTCGTTAGCTAATATACTTATATAATACGAAGCAGAAGTCAAATCCCCGTATCCTGCCTTACGATTATTTTTCCGGATGAAAGCAAAGATATATATTTTCTGCCTAACATTATTTACCACTACCAGAACTTATTTTTCAAAAGTATCTGCCATCCGCAACAACAGCAAATCCGGAGAACTACTTAACCTTTATATTCTCTATATACTCATTGCTGACGAAATCATTGATATTCTTCATTCTGATTCCATTTATCATCACTTGCTCGAAAGTAACGTTCCTCACACAACGTTTCTCGTCCAATCCCTTGATCAACGACGGATTCTCGCCTACCCCTTCATAAGTAATATTGCGGAAAATCACATCTTCAACACCGCGTCCCGGCTGTTTATCATATTTGGGATTGAAACGGACACTGATATGAAATAACCTTCCTTCCTGAATGCTTTCTACCCGAATGTCTTCAAACAAGACTTTACGTACCAGATTCTTGTCGCCGCAGTCTATCGTCATACATCCCTGATAAAGAGGATCATCCTCATCATGCTCTAGGATATCTACATTACGGACTGTTATATTCTCTATTATTTCACCGACTTCATCTTCCGGATTTCCGTGGCCTCCGATATTGATCGGATGAGCTATATCCGCCCATAAAATGGAGTTCTGCAAAGTTATGTTCCTGCTTCCACCATAAAAGTTCCAGCGATGGGCGTAAATGGCGATACAGTCGTCACTATTACGCATGAAGACATTATCTATCAGCACGTCATTACAACACATCAGATCAATTCCGTCGCTCCATCCTTTGCAACTGGAAAGATTTCAGATTCTTTATAGTCAATCCATTAACTTCTCCGCCAAAGACTGTGTAATGGTCGGGATTCACTACGGTGATTCCATCAATCAATACATTTTTAGAGTGAGTGACTTCGATGCCACGAATCGGATGGTCGAGTATTCCCCGACCTATGATACGTACATTCTCCGAATGGTCTATCAGCAACTTCGCCTTTACCACTGCTCCCGGAGCCAGATAGACAGTCGTGTTGGAAGGAATCCGGATTTGTGTATTCGGCAAATCCAGCGGGCGGTGGATGCCCGCTCCGAAATACATCACCGTATCATTGCTCTCCGTATACGTTTCAGTCTCCAGAGGATTCGCAAAAAGATGAAGATTATGCAGACGGTCGCCGTTGAACTCGACAGATAAATATTGTGGTTCTTCCAATGTAAAAAGAATAGCATTACGATTTACCGTATGCCTGATCCCTTTCGCCAGCGGACGAATATTCACATCCTGAATCAATCCATTGTTCTTTTTTACCATTACTTCCACCGGACTGCCCATATCAAACTGTACCATTGAGGCGGATTGTACTTTATCCATATCTACACTGACATTGTACTCGAACAAGTCTTTCCACTCCCCTCCCGGCACGCGGACTCTGACCGTATAATCATCATTGTGCGGCATACCCGCGTTCATTCCATCCGGATAAGTTACCAGCTGGGCATTTGAAACTGTCGAAAAGAATTATGGAAAATGTCAGCAGCCATTTTCTTTTTCCCGTTATCTTTTTTACCATATTCATCATATAAACTGTTTATGTCATTTTATTGCAGCTACAGTCTATTACGAACATAAAAGGAGACTTACCTATCAGCTTATCTGTTTTTCTCAAATATTATCTTTTGCGTCTAGAAAATAAATTGGATTCCCAACAGACTCGCCAAAATATCCGTCGTCCGGCGTCCTTCGATAAAGCTGAAAATCACTCCCCGCATACATCCCAATGAGAATCCGTTGAAGAACATCGCAAACATATTATATGGAGCAGGAAGTAATCCGAACGCAACCAGCGACAACTCCACTACGGCAATGGAAACAAGAATAAGAAAGCGACGTAATATTAATGTAACGTTTACGTAACTGCTTTTTCTTATAAATGGAAAAAAAGAGAGGGAAAGAGATTTTATCACACTAGAAACCGATAATTTTTACTTAACACGGTCAGAATGATTATTACCTCATGCTCTCTCTTTTCCTATTTATGTAATGATTCTTATTGTACAGCCAATAACGTCAATTCGGTGGTTATTCCGGATTGCATCGCTTTTCCGTCAATCACTATCTTACAAGGGGCAGAAGAAAGAATATACCATTTTCCCTGCTTCTTTTCGAGCAGCACATTAGCAGCCTCCGAAGTCTGGATACTGATACCGGATGCAATCAGTTGCGTTCCGTTCCCCATAAACAGCGTCCGGTTTCCCGCATATTCGTTACTGATTACGGCATAGTCCGCTTTCACTTTCATTCCCTGATAGGTTGCGGTCTGCGACGAATCCGTCAAAGAGAAAATATGGTCAGTACGCCCGTTTTTTACTTTCCACACAGATACCGGCAAAATCTTTCAAGCCGGGCTCTTCCGCATCAAAGTAAGAGACGACTGAATAGCCGAAGGCTCTTTCCGCGTACTTGGTTCATAAACAGCGACAAAAGGACGGTTCCACGCTTCTCCATGCTGCCGGGCAACGAAGGTGAGTGTAGGCTGTTCCTTTATATTATAAGGCATATGGTGAGTCCGGCTCAATCCTTCGGTCATCGGTGCCAGTGCGGTGAACACTTCCCGTTCCGGTTCTCCTTTCATCCAGAGATTCATGGAAATGTCATCTCCGCCTTTATCCTTCATGTCGATGGTAAAAGTCACTTTCACATCCTGATCGGTGGCAGCCACTTTCTTATCATATAAGTAGGAATAAGCATAAAGATGGGCACCTGCGAAAGCTAGCTCTTCAGTAGGCTGCAAATTCAAATCCGTGCCGTCAGCAGCCGTTAGTGTCATTGTCTGACCTAGATTATGGTAGAAATAATCGTGCATTTTATCGCCTCCCCGTTCTTTCCGGCTGCGGAATACATCCACATAATACCCTGTCTCCAGACCAGTAGTAACAATGCCCATCAGTCGAGTCTGATCCGCCCTGCTCTCCGGCTCACGGAAAGCGACCTGACTATAGGTGACGGAGGTAAATCCTTTACCCGGTTCCGCCGAAGCCGGAAAACAGGAAAGCAAATCGAAAGAATGATTACTTTTCATCACCGGATAACTGGAAATGCCATCTACACAAACCGTATTATGGCTGGGGAATTGAGAGTAATATTCCGCATAGTCCAGACCGCTATACAAGAAAAGTCCGATACCCGCATCCGGTCCCAGCACATATCCTTTTCCGTAAAGCTCCATCGAAATGCCATTCGCGTGCATATGATTGCCTTCACTTGCGTTGAGAGAAATCATCAGACTGTTGCGCGGATGCATCCCGTTGCGCTGTACCAGCCACGATACGTTGGGAGCATAGAACAGAGGAGATACATAATCCTCGATTTTCCCCGCCTCCACCTTCGGGTCCAACACTAACGGCTTGTCCTCAAAGAAGGAGTTGACAGAGGCCCGTACATTCTTCTTGCCACTTTTTTCGCTGCCTTCCTCCGGATTCAGACATTTCAGCAAAGCGGTGAAGTAACGTTCCTGCTCTTTCTTTCCGTTTGCCTGCGCATTCTGTATCATCCGGATAAAGAAGTTCGTACTTAAGTAACTTGGATGCGTATCTCCGAAACCACAGATCATCCGGTTCGGAAAAAGATACTGCGGAGTAGTCGCTACTGCTTTTGCCAGCACAGGCATTGCCTTTACCAAGTCATATTGCAGATTATGGTCAAACTGATGGGTGAAGTTCGCGTAATCATTGATGACTACACTGCTGTATCCCGGACATTCCGCCCATATTCCCGTTTCGGAGTCAAAGCCGTAATCGGCCAGCTTGGTCAGACTCCACTGGCGGATGCTCGAACGGTTCATTACGTAGTCAATATAGTATTCGCGTCCTTTCCCGTCCGCATACTCTTTATTATCTTCCAGCACCAGTCCCACGTTCATGATATATCGTGCCTGCAATAAATCCCAGTTGTTATGAGGGGACTCCGTTGGCGATGATATTATCCGCCCATTTCTTCAATGCGCCGGCATAAATCATCATCTTATCCGGATAGTTGGATTGCAGATAATGATAGAGGAAGTCATACAAAGGGACAACGATATGCAAAGCATCCTCATGGATCACTTCAAAAGAAGTCAGCCCCACCAGTGTCTGCTGATGCCCGTGATTCAGGTCAACAGGAACATTTCTGTAATAAATTCCCGTCATATAAGTATCGAAAACACCGGCAGCCAGTCGGGCATACTTTTCTTCTCCCGTCATCCAATAGAGGAAAGCGGCGTCACGGGCAATTCCCAGAATCTCACAGTTCAGACTCTCAATATTGCGCCCGGTCTTGGACGGATGCACACTTTCCTGCGGACGGCTTTCCAAGGCATTGTTGCAGAAAGTCACGTTTCCTTCCGCACTATCGTCATAAGGTACTACATCTTCCAACTTAGGTCGACCGTGCGTAGCGGCCGTCCCTCGTGTTCCGGTATAGCGAACCGTCGGGGCAGGCGCCTTCGCGCCTCCGGCATGGTCGAACACCTCACCTTTCACGTACACTTCCGTTGCATGCGACTTCCAGTACATGGCCAAACGGGATAATAACCAGTCCGGCTGACTTTCCGTACGTCGCGTATATACTTCCGTCCGTTCTTTCAGCTTGTTAAAGACATCTTGTGCCCATGCTTCCTTCTTGATCAACTTCCATGTTCCTTTTTTTTCGTTCCGGGGTAGTCAGTACTCTCGGATGATCCTGCGGCATCATCTCCGGCAACGGAATCTCCTGCCCGTGCGCATTCAGGAAAAAAAGCACACATAATCCTAACAAAATTCGTCTCATACTTCCATTTCTTATTTACGTTTGCTACGTATTTAATACGAAAATAAGGAATAATTTACCTAACTGGTATCAGAAAAGCTGTTTTTATTTTCACCGGTACGGACTGCCTTCATACTCCGGACATTCAAGTATACTCAAAAGATAGCCTGCAAGCATACCACTTACAGGCTATCACAATCCCCTTTTTTCCCTTTGTATCAGGGGAGGCAACTTACGTTTCCCCGTCCCCGCCGGAACCTCTCGCTGTACATCCTTGCCATCGAGCTATATAAAACTCATACAAGGAGCATTTCCCCATTCAGACACAGCACCGACGACAGTCCCCATAAGCCACTCCACAATGTTCTTGCGAATCTCCCCAACTATCGTTGGATTCATATGGGTATCCGCCCTTTTTCGATGCGAAGATAATTTTTTTATGCTACTATTATAGTTAACACCGTCTATTAAAAGTGTTAAAAATAAAGATTTCATACCATACTTCCGCAAGCCGGCACCAAAGAAGAATATTTATTTTCTCTAAACAAAGCGTTAATTCCGAACAAAGAATTATATTTGCAGAAATCTAACAATTCTGATACTTATGAAAATACTATCTATCCATGATTTGCAAATAATCAGGAAGAGAGCGGAGCACCATCTTTCATTGCGCGAAGAAAGTAATGAAAAGGTTTCCGAAAAATGTTGCGGGCTGGCGTCCGGAACAGCACACCTCCAGATTCTTATTTGCGGAGGTACCGGTTGTAAAGCCTCTTCCAGTCAGGGCATCACTGAAAATCTTCAAAAAGCCATTGAAAGAAACGGGATAACCGACAAAGTAGACGTCATCACAGTAGGCTGCTTCGGCTTCTGCGAAAAGGGCCCCATCGTAAAGATCATTCCTGACAATACGTTCTATACCCAAGTCACTCCCGAAGATGCGGAGGAAATCATCAGCGAACACATCATTGGAGGACGAAGAATCGGACGGCTTGCTCTACATAGACCCGAAGACCGAGCAAACCGTCAGCGACTCCAAACACATGGACTTCTACCGGAAACAACTCCGCATCGCCTTGCGCAACTGCGGATTCATCGACTCCGAAAATATAGAAGAATACATCGCCCGTGAAGGATACTTCGCACTGGCCGACTGCCTTCTCAACAAACAGCCTGCCGACGTCATCGACGTCATCAAACGCTCCGGACTGCGGGGGCGTGGCGGTGGTGGTTTCCCCACCGGCTTGAAATGGGAATTTGCCAGTAAACAGGCATCGGACGTAAAGTACGTTGTCTGCAACGCCGATGAAGGCGACCCCGGCGCCTTCATGGACCGCTCCATTATGGAAGGCGATCCGCACTCTATTGTAGAAGCGATGTGCATCTGCGGTTACTCCATCGGTTCCTCCAAAGGACTGGTCTACATCCGCGCCGAATATCCGCTGGCCATCAACCGGCTCAAAAAAGCGATTGAGCAAGCCCGTGCATACGGAATTACTGGGAGACCACATCCTGGGGACAGATTTCAGCTTCGACATAGAGATCCGTTACGGAGCAGGCGCGTTCGTCTGCGGCGAGGAAACCGCCCTCATCCACTCGATGGAAGGAAAACGGGGAGAGCCGACCCTGAAACCTCCTTTCCCCGCCGAATCCGGTTATCTGGGCAAACCGACCAATGTGAACAATGTGGAAACCCTCGCCAATATTCCCATTATCCTGACCAAAGGCGCCGAATGGTTCGCCTCCATCGGAACAGAACGCTCCAAAGGCACCAAAGTCTTCGCTCTTGCCGGAAAGATCAACAATGTCGGACTGATCGAAGTACCGATGGGAACTACTCTTCGGGAAGTAATCTACGAAATCGGAGGAGGCATCAAAGGCGGAAAGAAATTCAAAGCCGTACAGACAGGGCGGTCCGTCAGGAGGCTGTCTGACGGAGAAACATCTGGATACTCCCATTGACTTCGACAACCTGCTGGCAGCCGGTTCCATGGATGGGATCGGGAGGCATGATCGTGATGGACGAAGATGACTGTATGGTATCCGTCGCCCGTTTCTATCTCGACTTTACCGTCGAAGAATCCTGCGGTAAATGTACCCCATGCCGTATCGGCAACAAACGCCTGCTGGAACTGCTGAACAAGATAACGGAAGGACGGGGCACGGAAAAAGACCTGGACACGCTTGCCACCCTCGGACGGGTGATAAAGGACACGGCACTCTGCGGACTGGGACAAACGTCTCCGAATCCGGTACTGTCTACCCTCGACAACTTCCGTGACGAATATCTGGAACATGTCAGAGACAAGACCTGCCGCGCCAAACAATGCAAGTCCCTGCTGACCTATACCATAAATCCGGAACTTTGTATCGGTTGCCACTTGTGTGCCAAGAATTGTCCGGCGGATGCCATCAGCGGCTTGGTACGCAAGCCTCATGTCATCAACCCCGAGAAATGTATCAAGTGCGGCATGTGCATGGCACGTTGTAAATTCAAAGCTATTCTTGTCTGCTAAAATCTACTGCTATGGAAGAAAAACAAATTACCCTCCAGATAGACGGTCACTTTATCACCGTACCCGAAGGAAGCACGATCCTCGAAGCTGCCTGCAAAATCGGCATCAACATACCTACGCTGTGTCACATCGACCTGAAAGGAACCTGCATCAAGAACAATCCCGCTTCCTGCCGCATCTGTGTAGTCGAAGTGGCAGGACGCCGCAATCTGGCTCCCGCCTGCGCTACCCGTTGCACGGAAGGAATGGTAGTGAAAACCAGTACCCTGCGCGTGATGAACGCTCGGAAAGTGGTAGCCGAGCTGATCCTTTCTGATCATCCCAACGACTGCCTCACCTGTCCCAAATGCGGCAACTGTGAACTCCAGACACTGGCACTGCGCTTCAACATCCGTGAAATGCCGTTCAACGGCGGCGAACTTTCTCCCCGCAAACGGGAAGTGACCTCCTCTATTGTGCGCAACATGGACAAGTGCATCTTCTGCCGCCGATGCGAAAGTGTCTGCAACGATGTACAGACAGTCGGCGCACTGGGAGCCATCCGCCGCGGATTCAACACAACGATAGCCCCTGCTTTCGACAGAATGATGAAGGACAGCGAATGTACCTACTGCGGTCAATGCGTAGCCGTATGTCCGGTAGGCGCACTGACCGAACGGGATTACACCAACCGCCTTCTGGACGATTTGGCCGACCCCGATAAGATCGTAATTGTCCAGACTGCCCCTGCCGTACGTGCCGCCCTGGGAGAAGAATTCGGCTTGCCTCCCGGCACACTGGTAACCGGAAAAATGGTTTATGCACTTCGCGAACTGGGATTCGACTATGTATTCGATACTGACTTTGCCGCCGACCTCACCATCATGGAAGAAGGTTCCGAAATCCTGAACCGACTGACACGCTATCTGGACGGAGATAAATCCGTCCGGCTTCCGATCCTGACTTCCTGCTGCCCGGCTTGGGTAAACTTCTTCTTCGAGCACCACTTTCCGGATATGCTGGATATCCCTTCTACCGCCCGTTCTCCACAACAGATGTTCGGCTCCATCGCCAAGTCTTACTGGGCAGAGAAAATGGGAATCCCCCGCGAAAAGCTGGTAGTCGTCTCCATCATGCCCTGCCTGGCCAAGAAATATGAATGTGACCGCGACGAGTTCAAAGTAAACGGTGTCCCCGACGTCGATTACTCCATCTCCACCCGCGAACTGGCACGCCTGATAAAGCGAGCCAACATCGGCTTTACCCTCGTGCTGGACAGCCCGTTCGACAACCCTATGGGAGAATCGACCGGCGCCGGTGTCATCTTCGGTACGACGGGTGGTGTCATGGAAGCCGCCCTGCGCTCCGTTTATGAAATCTACACCGGACAGCCGCTGAAGAATGTCAACTTTGAACAGGTACGCGGACTGAGCGGTGTCCGGCGCGCCACCATCAACCTGAACGGATTTGAACTGAAAGTAGGCATCGCACACGGACTAGGCAACGCAAGACACTTACTGGAAGATATACGAAACGGACATAATGAATATCATGTCATCGAAATCATGGCATGCCCCGGCGGCTGCATCGGAGGCGGCGGGCAACCGTTGCATCACGGCAACTCGGACGTTCTCTACGCCCGTGCCAACGCCCTTTACCGGGAAGATGCCAACAAACCTTTGCGCAAATCTCACGATAACCCGTATATTCAGAAACTGTATGAAGAATACCTCGGCAAACCGCTGGGTGAAAATCGGAAATGCTCTTGCACACGCATTATTTCAACAAATCGATTGATTAACTTTAAACAAGTACTATTATGTCAGATATCAAGCTAGCCTGCGATGTGGTGGAACAAGTCAAGACGATTTGCGACAAACACGGAAACAATGCGGGCGAATTAATCAATATTTTGCATGAAGCGCAACATCTGCACGGCTATCTGCCCGAAGAGATGCAACGGATCATAGCCTCCAAGCTCAGAATCCCCGTGTCGAAAGTCTACGGAGTTGTGACATTCTACACCTTCTTTACGATGACTCCCAAAGGAAAGCATCCGATTTCCGTCTGCATGGGCACGGCGTGCTACGTACGTGGTTCGGAGAAGTTGCTGGAAGAGTTCAAGCGGGTACTCGGCATCGAAGTCGGAGAAACCACCCCCGACGGAAAGTATTCGCTGGATTGCCTTCGCTGCGTAGGTGCCTGCGGACTGGCTCCGGTAGTGATGATCGGCGAAAAGGTGTACGGACGACTGCAACCGGTGGATGTAAAGAAGATTATCGAGGAACTGGAATAAGTCTCCCCCGCCCTTCAAAAGAGGATGTGACGTATCGGGTATCCGATATGTCACGCATCTTCTTTGGGGTCATATCCCCACTTCACATAAACCGCTCCCCAGGCAAATCCCGCACCGAATGCGGTAAATATCAGATTATCGCCTTTCTTCAGTTTTTTCTCAAAATCCCAGATGCAGAGCGGAAGTGTGCCGGCACTGGTATTGCCATAACGTTCGATGTTGACCATCACTTTCTCGGACGGTACTTCGAGCCGTTGCGCCACTGCGGTAATGATACGCTGGTTAGCCTGATGAGGAATCACCCAGTCAACCTCTTCCTTAGTCAGATGGTTTCTGGCAATAATAGCTTCACAGGCATCCGACATATTCGCTACGGCATACTTGAATACCGTGCGGCCTTCCTGATAAATATAATGCAGATGATGATCCAATGAATAATAAGAAGGAGGACATACGGAGCCTCCCGCTTTTATATGCAGGAAAGGCAGCCCTTTACCGTCTGTTCTCAATACCGAGTCCATGATGCCGACCTCTTCCGTAGTCGGTTCCAGCATAAAAGCGGCCGCACCGTCGCCGAAGATAGGACAAGTGGCCCGGTCCGTATAATCGATTACGGACGACATCTTATCAGCACCGACAATAATAATCTTTTTATATTTTCCCGAACGGATAAAATTCGCTCCCGTTTCCATCGCATACAGGAAACCGCTGCAAACCGCCTGCATATCAAAAGCGAAAGCATTCTTCAGTCCCAGTCTTTCACACAAAATAGACGCCGTTGAAGGAAAACGATAATCCGAAGTAGTGGTGGCAACAATGACCAGATCGATATCATCGGGATGACTCTTTGTGCGTTGCATCAACTGCTTGGCGGCCTTACGTGCCATATACGAAGTTCCAAGCCCCTCTTCATTCAAGATATGTCGTTCTTTTATGCCGATACGCCCCATGATCCATTCGTCGGTGGTATCCACCATTTTAGAAATTTCATCATTAGTCAGCACATAATCGGGCACATATCCCCCGACCCCAGTAATTACCGCATTTATTTTATCCATCAAGTCTATTTTCAGAATTACAAATATGTGATATCTCAAAAAACATCGGGCGCAAATATACAGAAAAGAGAATGATATACAAGAGAGGATTACCAAAAATACCCGGCAGTTTTACCTATGAAAAGAACTTTTTGGCTAAAGAACCAGAAGTTTTGACTAAATTTCAGATAAGTACATAATTGAAAAACGTTTGATAACAGTCACGCAACGGGGGGAAGTACATTCAATAATTTTCAGATTCCGCGGAGAGAGCGGGATTCGAACCCGCGATACACTTTTTGGCGTATACACGCTTTCCAGGCGTGCCTCTTCAACCACTCGAGCACCTCTCCTCTCGAAACTCAAAAATTATAAAAAAATTCGGAGGCATTGCCCTCCATAATAACAAAAAGCAGCTAAACAGCTGCTTTTCAGCGGAGAGACAGGGTACTGAACCCAAACGCCCAACCGCCTATAAATCAGTCTTTTATTTTCCAATATTTCAAATAGGTAACGAAACAGTAACGATTTTTTTTATTAACGCTTTTGTCCGGCTTTGTCCGCTGTTTGTCTGCCTATCTCACGGGTTCAAAGATACAACTCTTTTCCGAATTACGCAAATGCCTGAATATAAATGTTTCCATGTAGGTGCCAAGGTGCAAGCTATATATATAGATATATACTTGCACCTTGCACCTAAAAAAATGTTTAATCTAAAAAATATCATCTGTTTTATTTTGCCAATTTAAAAATAGTTCGTAGTTTTGCGAACAACAAACAAGAAAGGAGATATAAAAGTGAAAACTAAGCAGTACACAGAGGAACAGGAACAGATGGCTCGTTTTGCTAAAGCTATGGGACACCCGGCACGAATGGCTATTCTTAGTTTCTTAGCTAAACAAGAAAGTTGTTTCTTCGGAGATATACACGAAGTGCTGCCTATCGCTAAGGCAACCGTTTCGCAGCATTTAAAAGAACTGAAAGATGCAGGGTTAATTCAGGGGGAAATAGAAACACCAAAAAGTTCGGTATTGTATCAACCGAGAGAATTGGGAACTCGCACGAAAGTTATTTACTACTTTTTTGGGGGATTGCCAATGTAAAGGTACATCGTGCTGTGAATAACAGCACCTTTTTTTAAAATCATTGTTCGTAGTTCTACGAATTACGATTATTATATTAACTTTAAAGTAGAATTAGAAATGGAAATCAAAGTATTAGGAACCGGGTGTTCAAGCTGTAAAGCATTGTATGAAACCACTAAACAAGCTATTTCAGAATTAGGCTGCGATGCAACACTAATCAAGGAAGAAGATTTATTGAAAATCATGGAGTACAACATTTTAGGTCTTCCGGCTTTGGTGATTGACGGAAAAGTTGTATCAGCCGGAAAAAGATTGTCCCTTTCGGAAGTAAAAGAGTTGATAACCAAATAAAAAATGAACTATGAGAAAGTTATTTTATCTACTGATTGCGATGCTGGTCTTAATGTCCTGTGGAAATGGTTCAAAGAAAAAAAACGAGGAAAACAAAGCGGAAGAAATACAGCCTAACCGCATTGAAGTTCTCTATTTTCATGGAGCGCAACGATGTATCACTTGCAGGGCGATTGAAGCCAATACAGTAGCCCTTTTG
>VOFJ01000162.1_pt1 | contig 73929 bp, 88 predicted proteins | sample 5384081 | NCBI WGS metagenome assembly VOFJ01 (sample SAMN12384729, study PRJNA508395) | human gut metagenome | isolation source: healthy gut I | host: Homo sapiens | reverse complement strand
TTTAGGATATATATTTCCTTGTAATAATAAAATGGTATGAGTACGCCCAAAGTAGCGAAGGCAAGCATGGCATAGAGATACTGGTGGAACCAGATGAAGGTCATCCCGTAGAACAGGAAGGCAATGCTGCACAGCCCAGAGGCCAGTCCGTCGATGCCGTCGATGAGGTTGATGGCATTGATGATGAAAACCGTAACGAAAACGGTGAGAGGGATGCTAATCCACGACGGCATGGAATGGATGAACAGCATTCCGTGAAGGTCGGACAGTTCCACTCCGCCAGCCACCAGCATGATGCCGCAGACTATCTGGATAAAGAACTTGGCACGGTAGCGCACACCGATAAGGTCATCGGCAATGCCGACAAGGTACAACATGATGATGGCGCAGAAGGCGTATGCCAATGGCAACGCTTCTGCGCCTATTTCCTTAAGCAGCTCATCATGTCCGGTTGAGACATTGACCGCCAAAAGCAGGACAAAGGAGAAGAACACTACGGGCTTGAAGGCCATACCGCCAAGGCGAGGCACTACACACTGATGTATCTTCCGCTCGTCCGGCTCGTCGAACAGTCGCCTGCGGAAGGCGATGAGCAGAATCTGCGGTATCACGATTCCTGCGAAAAACACGCACAGGAAGAATACCGACAGGATGTTGACAATCCAAATTAAACTCATTCTCTATCTAACTTTAATAGGCCGTTTGTGTCGGTCTGTCCTGTACTAATCCCTCTGTATCAATCAATTCGGGGGGGTAATTCGTGTTTCCATAATCTCAGTCTATGATTTGAATATATTCCGGCTTCACCTCAGCTGAAACCGCCAGTAGGTCGGGAATAATGACGACAAGCTGCCGACCTCTCTTTTTTTTGCCACTTTTATGAAGTAGCCCTCCACCTGGTCGAACGGTCCGCCATGTACCCTTACTCTTTTACCTTTTTCAATGTTGATTTTATCTTTTTCCTTGTTGATTTCGCTGATTTTGTAGAAGTGTACCTCTTCATCTGCCTGCTTGCACACCTTGATGAAGTTGGTCATGTCTTCATCAGGTACAGTCAGATAGACAAGTTCTCCGCCACTTTTCCATGTGACAAACTGTAGGTCGTAATAATAATTGTGTTTGAAATCAACAATCTTCTGATGACTTGCATGCACAAACACCAGACTATGGATGACGGGTACCATGAAAAAGACTTTCTTGCCCTTGACAGTGCGAAGGACTTTCTGCTTGGGTATGAAATACTCTAAGCCATACGTTTCATTAGAGAGCCGATCTTCGGCAGTATTCTCGTTCTTGTAGGCCCGCATGACATACCACAGTATCTTATCCTTGTCCAATACATTCACCATACTGTTTTGACATGTGTTTTTTGAGAAAAGAACGTACTCATGGTTCATCCCGATATGCGTATCGGTCTGTATATCAGCAACTTTCTATGTGTTTCAACTACAATAGTCATCTATTCTCATCTTTCTGAGTCCACCCCCTGCAAAGCCCCTCTTTACGACATAAAAATTCGGTCGGAAAAGGTATGCAAAAGATGTTTCTCTCTTTAAGAGAAATATCGTTTTGCTAAACAGTTGATATTGAGGTATCATTTTATCGTAAAAGTTATACATATTTGCTCAACAATTGCTTGACGGAAATCAACAAATTTTAGCATTTTTGTAAAAAAGTCGCTATATAATTTGGTGAATTGGAGTTATTTTCATATTTTTGCATCCCGAAGAGTTTCTCTTAAAGAGAGAAACACCTTTTTGCTCAACAATCCCCGACTTTTTTATTATAGTTGCGGTATCACACCGCAATACAATAGTTATAAATATTGAAATAAAGGTGCAGTGAGACGCTGCACCTCCTAAAGAGAATTGATGATGAGATTGTTGGCGTTGTCAACGACAGAGGTGTCCAATGAGGAGAGGTATATCTGTGTGGTTTTCTCGGAGTCATGCCCCAATGCCTCGCTGATAGTAGATACGGGCACGTTCTTGCTCTTGGCTATGCTTGCCCAGGAGTGGCGGGCTACGTAGGTGGTCAGGGGTACGGACAGGCCTATCATTTCTCCGATTTTCTTCAACTGCTTGGTGATACGGCTATAGGCATTCTTGTACTGTCTCCAGAATATGGCTCCCTCTCCTTTTGCTATAGGGAGCAGGTAGGGAGAATCATCTGTTTTGTACTTCGCCACTATCTCCTGCATGGCAGGTTCCCATTTGATGTGCAACTGTTGTGAGGTCTTCTGACGGCGGTAAATGAGCGTACTGCCATGCAGATTGCTTGGTGTAAGTTGTGCCATATCGATGAACGACATCCCACGGGTATAGAAACTGAACAGGAACATATCCCTTGCAAGCTCCAAACGGGGGTTCAGACTCAAGTCCAGCTCTTTCAGTTGCTTGATGATTTCCAAGGGGAGTGCCCGCTTGACGGTCTTGTCGATGCCGGTATATACATGCTTGAACGGTGAGGAAGAGATGACCAGTCCGTCATCTACGGCATGATTGTAGATGGTGCGCAGGTTGCGGATGTAGAAAGAGGTGGTGTTGCGGCACAGTCCGCTGTCTTTCAGCCACTGTTCATAGCCTTGTATCGTTGTCCCATCGACTTCCTCCAATGGCACATCGCCTCCTTTCAGGTAACGCTGGAGGCTGTTGAGGGTGGTTTTGTACCTTGCTACCATCCGCTTCTTGCCGATGCGTCTCAGTTTTTCGTTCAACTCCAGCGTATAGCCGATAATGCCATGTAATTCTTTTCCCTCATGGAAGTTGTCAACGACGGTGTCTGCTGTATATGACTGCCCTTCCTTGTCCAACCGTGCAATGACCAACAGCAGTTTCTTCCTGTCAGCATCCAATGTATCTTTCAAGGAAAGAAGATAGGCTTGACGTTGTGGAGTGACGGAAGTTGGCAAAATGATGTTTGAATGGTCCGCATCCCACTCTGAGGAATAGATTCTGTACTCTGTATGGATCTGACGTGCCACACGATTGTGTATCACCTGATAATACAGGCGACCCTCTTTCTCTTGAACAGATGATGTTCTGAACTTTAATTTGATGGATGCCATAATGCTCTGACTTTAACATTGAAATTGCAATTATTACCTTTATATATAATATAAGTGACAGACAAACAGGTATAGGAGGGATGGTGCCTCACCGCTCGGCATACAACAGCTGATATTCCACCCACCTCCGTTTCCTAATGGATGCCACTGCTTTTCCCCTCCATTTGCAATAGCTCAGATAGAGTGGCAGGATGTCCCTGTCGCCACGTTCCAATCGGGTGAGCAGGGACGCTTTCGGGTATCGTCCATTGCCTAACAACTTGGCTGGTCCAATCTGGTACGAGAGGGTGGCAAGCAGATAAGCATCCCTGCCATAACGGGCATATAGGCGCAGGTGCCGGAGGAGGTCTGTCCGTAACAGCAAATCTGCACGCTGACGTGTCAGTGTTTTCGGGAAACGCTCTCCCTTCTGTAGCTGGTGACCATAGCCCACATAGCCCGGTGTGGTCTTTGGGTCGTGCCAACCCTCGAAGTGTTTGGTAATGGCTACCATCCGTTCAAACAGTGCCCTGTCAATGGTTTGGCTTTGACAGGGCACGCTACAGATGGCCAACATGCTCAATAGTACGATGATGTATCTTCTCATTACATTATTTTATATAGGAGGTGCGATGTCTCACCGCACTCTAATCAATATCACTACATCATAGTGCGGAACTGCTGAATCTCTTTAATCATGGCTTTCACGTCCTCCCCAACCTGAACGAAGTTCTTGTAGAGGATGCGCTCTCGCTCTTCTTTCGACTTGAACTTATAGAACTTAGGGAGAGGGACATACTCCGATTCCTCCTTCTTTATTTCCGTCATATCGAAGTCGGTCTTGCAGTAGAACTTGGATGTCTTGAACTCCTCGCTCTCCTGGATGTTCATGCTTCCGTTCATCCCGGTCTTGGTGACTACGGAAGTCACGGGCGGTCTGTCCACATATCCAACCTGTGGGCATATCGGAGATTTTGCTTGCAGGCACCAGGCTGTCCATATTCTCATTGAGGTTGATGGAGGTCTTGTCACGGTCGATGGTCACGCCCTTTTTGAGTTGCACTACTTTACCGAAGATGTCACTCGACAGCCATTCGAGGGTTTCCTTGGCTCTTGCCGAACCGCTCACCACATTGCCCACGGTGGTGATGATTTTCTGCATACCCACCTTGCCATAATCGGCTTCCAACTGCGGAAGTTCCTGAAAGCCAAGTGCCACGCTCACCTTGTTGCTTCGGGCTGTGCCTATCAGTCGGTCTATCTTGTGGAAATACAAGGTCGGCAACTCATCGACGATGATGCTGACAGGAACGTTCTTGCCCTGTCCTGTATTCACCCTCGTTACAAGGCGGTTGAGAATCAAGGCATTCAGTGCACCGATGATGCTCTCCATCTCGGGGTCGTTGGCAATGAGCAGATATAACTTGGATTCTTCGGGTCACTGACCTTCAGGTCGAAGTCATCGCCGTCCTTGTGGAATATCCAGTAAGATTCCTTGGTGGCGAGACGGGAGGTATAGACACGTAGCGTGCCAATCATACCTTCCAACTGCTCCATGGCTTTGTTGGCAAAGGCAGTCTGGAACGGCCAAGCAAGGGGGGCTACCTCGTTGTCGGTCTGAAGTACCTCGAAGATGGTCTGATAACTCTCATTGAGGAACGATAGGATATGTGGCATGTCGCTGTACTTGCCCAACCAATAAGCGGGCTGCACCTCCGCGCCCGAATGGTCGAACACCCGTCCTGTGGGTATCAGCCTTTTCGTCTTTGGGTCTTCACGCCGCTCGGCAATCAGCATCTTTCCGTCCTTGTCGTAGGGCTCCTTGCCGTAGTTGCAGAAGAAATAGATGCAGGCGGCAAGGAAGTTGACGGCAGAGGTCTGGAAGAACTGGTCGCTGCCACCGCCGCCTTCCTTCTTTGCCTTTTTGCAGGGATTCAAGCAGGGTCTCGGCGGTCTCGCTCGCTGCGGCAAGGTTGTTGATGTACTTCAACTGGATGGGGTTCACACGGCGCGAATACTCCACATCCACAAAGTTGATGATGTTGAACTTCATGCCATGGGGCATCTTGCTGTCCTTGGCATTCTTGTTCTTCAAGTAATGATAGTAGACTTTGGTGGCGAGAGTGGGAAACTTATAGTCGTACACCACCATGGCACAGCCCTTCTCGCTGTGCTGCCTGATAAACGGTTCGATAATGGAGAAAGTCTTGCCGGAACCCGGTGTACCGACTACCCATGTGCCTCTGAACGGATTGCTGATGTTCACCCATCCCTTGCGGAACTTGCCCTTGTAATAATAGCGCATAGGGATGTTCACGCTGTACTTGTTCTCCTGCAACTCCCTGCATTGCTCAAAGCTCTCATTCTCGAAGTTGAAGCGGTCTTTCAGCAGCCCTTCCTTCAGGAACTTAGAGATATTGTCGAGGGCGATATGCACCAATACGACACCGACGATGGAAGTGAGCATATAGAGCCAAGTGTTCAAACGGAGGGTATAGAAACAGGGCATTATCGAATGACCGAACAGCCATACGGACTGCACAATCAGCAGCACTCCCGACAGCAGCGGATAGAGCACCTGCCTGCGAGCGTCAAACTCCAGATGCTTCTTGTTGCGCGTTCCCACACAGGTGATACATATCAGCAGGAACGTAGCCACCTTGCTATACACGAGGTTGCCGTCATGGTAAATCATCCACCGCTTGATGCGAGTGTGGATATCCGTCACTACGCCGCCCAAGAAGTCCAACTGCTCCGGCTCCAGTGCGTAGGCGAAGAACTCCATCAGGATGGAGACATAAATCACCGCCCTGAATATCTTGTAAAAACCCTGTAACTCTTTGCTTTCTTCCATTTACTTTACGATGATGTTGGGTGATAATGAGAAAAGATGAAGGATGCCACGGTGGACACCCTCCAAATCCTCTTATGAGTTTTATTCGTAGCCGTTGATGGTCTTCTCAGACTCTACTGTCCACGGAGAAATAGTTGCAGATATGACCTCCAAGGTGTTGCGTACAGGCTTCAATGAATAGCTGTAGGAATGACCCGCTTTCCACGTGTCGTTTGTGAGGAATACGAAGTTCTCCCCATTGCTGAGTTGCAATGTCATGTCTGGCATAACCTGTGCAGGAACATAAAGCGTATATTCCATGTGGTCACTTTGTGGGTCGCCGAAATAATAGGTCGTCACCGACTCGTCACTGCATTCTACCTTTCCGGTCTTGATGTTGAAAGTACCGCTGTCAAAATAACCGACGAACGTGAGTAGGCTTCCTGCAAAATCATTGGTGGTGAAACCGTATTCTGGTGAGGTATAGACCTTGATGATGACACGCACCATCTGATGGGTGAAGTTCAATGTAAGGCTCGGATTGGCGTATGATGCCGCTCCACTGGCAAACAGAAAATCATTGACCTTCTGCTCACTCTGTACAGCTGCCTCCGGCACTTGGAACTCTATGAGGTCGTTGGTAGGATTTGCCGTATAGGGATAGTAGGCATTGAAGGTGTGAGTGTCTGTGTCCGTGAAAAACACCTTGTTGGCTGACACAAACTGATTCGTGCCGCCGCTTCGGGTGAACTTCATATTGTTGATCATCCCTGTGGAAGAGATGCCAATCATATCATTGAGTTCCCACTGGTTGTCAACGGCTCGTGTGGAAACGGCAGGTTGCAGCATCTCCAGATTGGTGAATACCTGAAGCTGCTTGGTTGATGTGCTGTCGGTCACGACCACAGAACCTCCGCCACCGGGCAGGTAAATCTCATTGACGATGTCTTGGTCACAGGACGTGAGGAGCATGGCTCCAAGTCCCAACATTAGAAACAAATTCTTTTTCATGCTTTTTCTTTTTTAATTGTTGTACTTTGATGATGATACGGGTGATACTCGATGTCTGTATATGGGCTAATCCCCATAATCGTGATGATGGGTCTCGGCTTATGCGGCTGCCACTTGGGAGTCTCCTGTATGGCACCGCTTCCCAGTGAGTAAAGCCATGCCTTGGCGGTCGCTTGTCCTTCTACCTCCGTTGAAGTCCAATACCAACAGTCATCATCCTCATCGGGGATAGGTGTGCCGCCGCATTTCAGGATGTATGGGTTGATGATGTCCTTGGCATGATAGAGCAGACGCATCTGTGCCACACTGGGGATATAGGCACTTTGCCCGTAACGCCACATGTCGAAGACACGCTCAGCCAAAGGCGACTTCACATCGGTCGTGCCATAAAGGGCAAAAGTGTTCTTGTTGCCGTCGTAGGCGGTGAGGTCACAGGATGTGTCCTGTTCCACACCGATACTGTCAGCAAAGGCTTCGGGAGCGATGTCCCACAGATAGACGGCATATCCGTTTCCCTCCATTTCTTCCCTCTGATTGACGTTGAACACCACTGCAATGGCTTGCTTGCACGATTGCTCGTAGGTTTCGTAGGGCATCACCTTGCCGTCAGTGGTCAAGATATGGGTGACCTTCATGGCTGTGTCGGGGGAAGTCCTGATGCTCGTCACAGGCAGTCAGCAACACCGTTGCCGCAACTGCCAAGATTGAAAACAGTTTCTTCATACGCATAGTCATTTTACAGGAAGTTTCACACCCAGGACAATACCCGTTCTGAACAGGTCTTCACCCTTGATCATCACATCGGTCTTCACCTGCCAGAAGAGCTTCCAGCCGTGTCTGAGTGTATAGTTTTGCTCATAGCCGAGGTGGATGCCACCCAAGAACCTGTCAGTATCGCTACCTGCCGATGCTCCTATGCGCATGTTGCCATGGTGGTTGCGTCCTCTTGCCACACAGGGCTTATAGGCAAAGCCGAAACCATAACTGCGGTAGTTGTTCCAAAAACTCTCAGGACAGACATGACCGCACGATGCGCACTCGTTCCACTTGATATATCCGTTTGCAAAATACTCCCACGCATTGTGGTACTTCGTCTCATACTCGTAGGACAGCGTCACGTCCAGTCCTCGCTCATACAGGCATCCGAACCCCAAGGATATGCGGTCGCTATTCTGCTGCGCCATTGCCGGAGTCATGCTTGCCATAAAACAGATGACAACGAGTAAGGTATGCACAAGCCAATTCCTCACTCCTAATTCCTCATTCCTAATTCTCATTATTCCTCCTCCAACAGTATATGGTTAAACGAATCGGCAGACAGCACATCCTCATAGTCGATGCTGAGCGAGATGGTGCGTCCACTTATCTGTTTTTCCGACAGCTCGATGGTCAGCACCTTGTCGTTGGGGAAGGTCATCTTCTTCACCACAATCACGTTGCGATAGCCATACTTGAAGGTCTTCGCATCGTCCAACACAAGAGATGGGGTCAGTTCCACTATCTGCGCATTGGTAGCCTTGCTCTGCTTCTTGTCCGATAGTTTGATGCGCATCTCGTCGATGTCGAAGCGGATGTTGGTCTTGTTCTCCACGGAGAAGTCGATGAAGAAATATTCGCCCACGCTGTAGATGTTGTTCAGGCGCATTACCATGCGGTGCATCTTCGTCGCCACGTTGCGGTATTTGGCAGACGATGACCATATCTGACGTGCATACTTGGTCATGTCGGCAGTGGACAGGCTTACAGCGGGATTGTTGTAGGCATTGCGCTCCGAGCATTCTATTTCCTTATCGGTTACTGCCTCCTGCATCCTCGTGGTATAGAGCAGTGCATACTGCGTGCGGTAGCGTTCCGTCACGATTGTCACTATCGCCAACACCTCACCGTCGGCATACACGTTGTCCTTCGGCTTCAGGCGGATGGTGTTGTTGATGGGTTGGTCGCCCACCACCTTGTCTGTGGATATATCGACAAAGCGGATGGGTTCGGAGGCGGTGATGACGGTGGTCACTTGGTCGTTGACCGTCAGCTGCTCCATCTCCATGTAGGTGGTCTGCGCCTTGGCTGAAAGCACGCTCAGCGAAAGCAATGCACAGACATTCATTTTCTGAAAACAATTCATATTAGTTGATTTTTTGATGTTTATACTCTATGAGCCACCGTTCCCGACAATTCCGTTGTCGGGCAGTGTCTATTTCCTTTTCTCTTTCCCATTTACAAGGTAAACAAACGTCCCATACTTCAGCTTCACTTTGTTCTTCTTGATAGCCTTGCTGATGGCATTGCTTGTCTTCTGGTAGGCATTGGTCACGGCTTGCATTCCCCATTGCGAGAAACTGTTGTTCGCTCCACTCTGGTCGATGTTCATGTTGCTCTGCATAGCACCGCTCGCCACATCTTTCGTGGTCTCACGGAACTGGCTGCCGGGGACATACAGTCCCTCCAGTCCGTCCGTGTCATAAAGCGAAAGCGAAACCTTTATCAGCTCGTCATCCACAAGGATGGAGTTGATGCTACCCTTCACTCGCTGCGAACCGAAACCGCTCATGGTGGCATAGAGGTACGACCCCCTTTCTTCACCACGGTCTCACCAATCTCAATATCGTCCAACAGTCTCAGCCGCACCCTCGACCCGTCCGTAGCCTTCACGTCCTCGTCAATGATGGCCTTGATGAGCTTTGGCTCATGCTCGTTCTGCGTCAGGGTGTTGAAATAGTCCGAAGTCACCTTCACCTTCTTCACCACCTCCTGTGCCTTGTCCTCCTCGTCCAGTGCCTTCACCGCCTTGCTGTCCTCGGCAATCTGACCTTTCACCTCAATCTGCTCCTTGGGAGGCCCAGCCTGTGTGGTATCCTGGGCCACGGGGGCAACTGCCGCCTGTCCTCTCAGCCTCGCTTCGGCGAGTGCCTTGTTGAGTGCTTCGAGTGCTTCCGCTTCTCGCGCCTTGGCATCGGCCACTTCGGCTGAATCGTCCTTCTCTTCTGCCTGACGGACGAGTTCCGCAAGGTCTTCTTCTGTGTACTTGGATTCATACGCTTCTTTCTCTTCTTCGTTGTCACGCTCAATGTTACATCAACAGCCGAATAGTCTGCTATGCGACCATACGACTTCGCCATGTTCTCATACTTGCCACCGATGCCGTCACCATTCTTAATCTGCGCTCCGGGCAGGTTGGGGTTCAGAAACTCGGTGGTCTGCAGGTTCTTGTCCTGCGTTTCCGCCACCTCCGTATTGAACATGTCAAAGACAAAATAGCCTGTGGCAATCAACGGGATGTACACGATGGCTGGCAGCATGTACTTCGGCTGACGGAAGTTTATCTTATCTGTTATTCTCATCGCTGTCTGATTTTGATGTTACTGACTTGTCTCGATTCTCCTCGTTGGTTCGATGCGTCACGGGAGGAGTGATGCAATGGGCTGCATTCATCATCTGCTTCATGCGCCCTTCCTGCCGCTCGATGGCACTTGCAGCCTCCGTCCGATGACCGTAATACCGCACCATCCTGTAGATGTTGATGCCGAAGCACGTGGCGACAAAGCCGAAGACGATGACGAGAAACAGCGTCTTGTTGGGCATTGGCAAAGCCTTGCACCTTAGCCGCCGCACGGTCTATCCTCGCGGTCTTGGCAAACTTGCGCCCTGCCGCCACCTCCTTCTCATACCGCTTCTTGTACTTGGGGTCGTTCTTGTCGGGCATATCCTCGCCCACAAGCATCCGTCTGATTCCTTTTACACTCATACCGCTAGGATATTAGAAGTTTGACTTCGACTTCTGCTCAATATCCTTGTTGAGCAAGGTTCTCCAGTTCGTGATGAGCAGTCCATGAGGATTGTTCTCCGTCCTCGGCACGCGCTTCACCTGTCCCGCCGTCACCAATTCACGCATCAGAATATTGCTCCTTCGCTCTATCCTTTGCCTACCGTAGTAGGTGAACTCCATCTTCTCCTTGTTGAACTTGATGCTGTCGCAAAAGATGCTGAACACGGCACTCGTACCCATGATATTGTTGTAAAAGCCCTTTTCCTTCAGCGTATTGTACTGCGCCAAACCAGTTTCATCGACCAAATACATCGCCTTCTCCATCGAATAGCGGATGTACTTGTCATCGGGAGCAAGCGTAAAGAAGTAATGGTGGAACATCTCGATATGGCTCTTTGCCTCCACATCCAGCGTTTCCTCCATCGTGGTGCGGTTCACCAGTATGGGCACGTTGCCGTCCAATACATACACCTTTTGCTGCGCGTCCGTCACCATGCAGCGCGCCGTCCAGATGCTCGACACCGAGATGATGATGCAGCCCATGAGGAACGCAGAGCAGATGATGCCCACCAGCTTGATTTTGTTTTCTAAGTTCTTGATTACCATACGTTACTGCTTGTTTGAGGTCTGATTTCTCTTCATTCTCACATATTCACGGTGCAGGATGGTGTATATGTCCTTCTCAACTTCTTCCACCAGTTTGGCGTAATACTTGATGCAAGCCTCTACGTAGATGCCTTCGTATTTCAGTTGGATCCACACCCACCAGATGTCACGTTCACGTCTCCGTCGATTTCTGTAGATTTTGGGCACGATGCAAGCGATAACTCAGGTAATCTACCATAGGCACTACATACTCGTCGTTATCCTCAAAGCCTTCTGCCATCTCCTCATACTGTGGGTCGATGTAGTTGTTTTCGGAATTGAAAAACTCTTCCTTTGCACGCTTGTTGGCAAACGCCATGAATTTCTCATCTTTGAGCCAACGCTCAATTTCATTTTTTGCTTTCATTTTTCTTGATGGTTACTTTTATTTGTTTCAATAGGAGGTGCGGTGACTCACCGCACACTCACATGTTATCTCATCACGGTCGCCATGGTTCCCGTAGCCGTCATCTTGGCTTGTTGTGCCACGCCCTCGCCGAAGTTTCGGGTTGAGAAGGCGGTGTCGCCCTCTGGTATCATCCATGCCGCAAGGTCGGGCACGAGGTTCAGGCATTTCAACGCCACGATGCTCGCTGCCATCAGATAGCCTGCCGAGAAGAACGAGTTTTGCAGATAGGCTGCCATCGTCTGCTCACTGGCGGTGATGGCCGTCAGGTTCTCTACCTGTATGCAGAGCACAATATCAAACAGCAACAGGACGTAGAAACCGACGAAGTAGAGCATGGCTCCGTAGAAATGAACTGTCAAATAACGGGTTAGCCACTTCGCCCACGCTCCTTCCCACTTGGGCAGCAACGAAAATGCCCATTGTATTGGACCGAATATAGTGAGCATTCCGAGCAATATCTGCTGACAGTATATCGTCGCCCACCAACCGATGCGGAACACGATCAGGGCTATCAGCATCACTATCTTGTCGATGCCCACCACGGCCCCTGCCGTCAGTGAGGTGAACCACAGTTTGCTGGCATCCTTCTCCATGTTGGTCACTTCGTCCACGCCCGTCTGCTCCATCGTCGCCTCTATCAGGTTGGGGTCTGATGTGCCCTTATGCGCCACGTCTGCCTGTGCCTGGAGGTCAGTGTACATCGAGTCCCTGACATATACCAACTGCTGCACCTCCTCAAACTTGTCGGAAATTTGGGTCGCCTCTGCCTCATAGAGGTCGTGGGTGTAACTGCCGATGCAATTGGGAATATAGGATAGAAAATCCAATACGCACCAGCTGCTGCCGCTGTTGGTCATGCCTGTGTCAGCAGGTGGGTACCACCAACAGAGGATGATGCTCACCACCAAGGGCTTGAACAGTTTCATCACGTCCAACGGTTCGTTCTTCACCATCATCTTGTAGGCCATGCTTGCCGCCACGATGATAGAGAACAGTGCCGCCAATGCCATACACATTTGGAGGATCCACCAGAACGGCCCTTGTGAGCCTGTGAAGGTGGCATCGGTCAGGAACTCGTTGGTCTGGAATATCACATCGTCAATCTCCTCTTCGAGGATGTTGATGCCGAAATCGCTGAGTATGTTGTCTGCCATCAGTGCCTGGTTCTATTGTTGATAATCTCTTTGATAAACTCTATGCCTTTCGGTGTCCATGACAGATAGAAGTGGTAGAAGCAGCGCATCCTGCCCTGTGACACATATACCCGCAATGCCCTTGTCCTGAAGGTCTTCACGCAGTTTCCACATTCCATATTCCTTGGTGATGATGCCTTCCTCTTTGAGGGTCTTCACAATCTTGCCGTAGTAACTTCCGACATATTTGTGAAGCTTTGACATTGAAACTACCTCTAAATCAGATGGCATATAATGCTCATCAACGATGGGTGTCCTGCCGATAACGCTGATTCGCTTCGGCATCCTTGACATCTCCAACTGCCACTTGCCGTTTTTCCTCTTGGCGGCATAGAGACGTAACTGTATTTTTTTATTATTGATTCCATAGCTATTTCTTTATTTTATGTTCTTTCGATAACAGGAATGACTCCCACGCTCTTCAGTTTCTCATAGAGGAAGCGGCGACCTTTCTGTGTCCATTTGGTGTTCATGCGCACATCCTCCGTACCGTCCTTGTGTTTAATGAGGTAGGTCTCGCTGGTCACATAACCGCAGTCCTTGTAGTCGGCATACACAGAATCCACTGCTTGCCACGCTGATACTGGATGTTCATCTCCTTCAGACGTCGGTTGAAGCGGATGGACGACTCGCCATAGTCCTGTGCTATCTGTGTGACCAGGACACTGCTCTTCGTGGCAAGGATGATGTCAAGGTAACTCACCTTGTCCTTCATCTCCGTCACCTCCTGTTGCAGGTCATCCACCTTGGATCCCAACTCAACGATGCGTGTCCTTTGGTGTTCACACTCCTGTTCGACAAGCAGACGCTTTTTTCGTTCTTCCTTCAGATTGACTGCTAACCGTATCAGGAAGTCTGGCTCTGCCAATGCCTTCTCGATGGTCTGCTGTGTCATATAGGCACCATGCTTGCGGATAGAGGGGAGCACCTCCGATGTCACCCACTTGCGGAAACGTTTGGCTTCGGGTTTGCGACTGTCAAGGATGACATCATACAGTCCGTCTTCATTGATAAAGTTTGTAACCTGTTCTCTTCCAAGACTATCCGAGATGGGGTACTTTGAAAGTACATCATCCGAAAGTCGTTGTACCAACTTGCTGGTTTTTAGTCCAAGAACTCTTGCCACATCAGCCAAACAGAACAAGGGTTGCTCTGGTGTTCCTGTGGTTCGGACTGCTCCAAATTCCTCGTTGTTGAAAATCTGAATATCGTTCATATCTCTATGCTGTTTTGTGATTATTTCTTCTCTTCCCTTATTTCTATCTGTTCACACTTTCTTCACCCTCACCGCTGTTGGCATCATCGCCGTCAGTGCCTGTCGAGCTCCTCACGCCCTTCATGTTTTCCTGCCAACGGCTCTTGGCATCGCTGATGATGCTGCCTTTATGTACTACACGGTCGTTGGTGGCTGCCAAGAGGGCGGTAGTCTGGCTTTGGGTGTTGAGCTGCACAAGGTATTTCAGTAGTGTCTCGTTCTGTGTCGTCAGGTCGGCATAGATGCTAAGATACTGCCGCTTTCTCTGTGCATTGGGCATATAGGCATCCTTGGTGGCTTTCACGGCACACTGGTACATATTGTACAGTTCCTCCCACCGACGCTTGTCGTTGATGGTGCCTCCTGTAGGGATGATATGGTCTATGTTCGCCTTCATCTTGTCCAACTGACCGTTGATCTTGCTGCTTTCGGCAAGCCAGGCGAGGTCTATCTGTCGGTCGGCTACGTTCAAGGCTTCCACCTCAGCACGCTTGGTGAGGGCAGAGTCTATCTTCTCCGCATCATCTACTTGGTTGTAGAGGTTGATGCCGGCAAGAGTGCGGAAACCTAACTTGTTCTTCTCTGCCGCTGTCTTCTTATAGTTGTTATGTAACAGCCAATAATAGAACTCAGGGGTGAGAGAACCGCCACCTGTCTCCATCACCGTTATCTGGTTCTGCTTGGAGGAGTCGTGGTTGTAGGTCACGCTCTGGGCTGTGGCTTTGATGGTGGTTGCTACCGCCATGATGAGTATCATTGTCTTCTTCATGTCCGTTCTTCTTTTGTTTACAATCCGTCAAAATAGTCAAGTTTTCCTGCCACTTTCCATCGGCTGAAGGCATCTTCCAGTATCTCTTCCTTCGTCCTCGTCCGATACACCTTCTCCTTCCAATAGCCCATGCGCAGCTGCACATACCGCCATGTCTGGAAGTAGGCTTGGTTCAGATGTTTTTCTATCAGGTCCAACGAATTGTTGATATTGTCCAACACCATCAGCAGGTCGGAAGTTGAACAGGCTGCCGCTCCTGTGGCATACAACACGAGGTCGTTGACGCTATGGTAGAGTTGGCTTCCTTCGTTGTATATGTTGTCGATGGCTTTCTTGTTGATGCTGATGAGCATCGTGTCAGCCAGTTCGATGTGTTTCCGCTTGATGACCTTATCATTGAAGTCCTCCAACAGGTTCTTGTAGTCACTGATGCGGTCGCTCACCGTCTGGTAGGTGCTCTTCACGTTCAGCACCGTGCGCAACGACTGGTACATCACATCGATGATGTCGAAGGCCCGGGTGTATTTGTCCAAAATCCACATTCAGTTCCTTGTATTTGCCCACCTCTTCACTGCTGTATTCATGCAGCAGTTGATTGCTGTACTCCAAAGTGCTGCGTGCCAGCAAGAGGCTGCGCTGCTTCTTGTGGTCGTTGATGTATGCTTCCACCGATACCGCATCGAATCCCCATTGCGCCAAGGCTGTATTGGGGAAGAGGGTAATCAGCAGGAGAGCTATGATGATGGTATGTCTCATTCTCCGTTCCTCCCTCAGTTTTCGTTCTCGTTATCTTCACCATTCCCTCTGTTAGGGTCTGCATTCTCTCTCCATCGCTCGTAGCACTCTTCAATGAGTGTCCTTCTGCGACCTTGGTCTGCGTCGATTGAAGGAAGAATGTCCTTCAGCACGTCAATGATGCTGCGCTTGTAGTGCATCATTTTTTTCTAATGATACCAAGTCGGCGTAAATCTTGGTGATACGGCTATCTACTTCACGGGCTATCTCCAGACGGTCGCTCGACCAGAGCAGGTGTATATTACATCGTCATTGTCGGCGGTCTGGGTTGCCTCGCTCTTGGCATATTCTGTGGTGATGCTGCACGACGGGAACTCCTGGGCTATCTCCGAGATACGGCTGTTCACCTGCCTCGTCTTCTCCTCGTCAGAGGCATTCGGGTCAAGGGTCAGCACATCCACCACCTGTGTGTCGGTGTATTCCGAGGTCAGCTCCCACGATATTTGCAGTATCGCACGGTGTATCTTGATGCCAAGGAAGTACTTGGGCTTCCTTGCAATGGACAGTGTCGCCTTGAAGGTGATAATGCCGTTGATGTTGGGCATGGTGGCAGTTCGGACGTAGGTGTAGCCGTTCCACGAACCGGCACCTTGCCACGTGAGATTGTAGGCTGACTTCACATCCTGCATGATGGCAGGGATGCGGTAGTAGTCATCGGTGGAGGTGGCATTGTCGTTAGCCGCCTCGCTCTTGGCATTCTGTATGTCTGCCAACTGCTGCTGCCATGTCGCCAATTCCTTCTTCAGGTTGTCTATCTTCGTCTTGTTGACATTATGTTGCTGCCGCAAGGCAGGGGCTTCCTCCACAGAGGCATTGGCTATCTGCGTGAGCAGGTTCCTGTTCTCTGTCTCCAACTGGCTTATCTGCGCCTCCAACAGGGCTATCTTGCTATTCGCCTCACGTTCCTTCTCGTCCAGTTCCGATAGGTCGAGATTATTTTCTGATACGCTTGTCCTCATGGCGCATTCCTTGCTGTGGGCATTGAGCGAACCGCCGCACTCACGGCACTTGTACTGCGTGCTGCCCTGTCCGAGGGTGACACCGTCCGAACAGGTGACGCTGATGGTCACGCTCTCCACGCCCTTCAGTTTGGCGGCATCGGTGGCTTGATAGTAACGGCGTGCGTCACTGCCGATGTAATAGACATAGCCCTCCTCGTTGTCGTTATACTCCGAGAGACGTGCCTGCAACTGACGCTTGAAGGTATTCAAGTCCATGCTGTAGGAGTCGAAGACATCCCTCATACACCTCTTCCACGTTGTTCCAGCTCTTGGTAACGTGTATCTCGTAGGCGTAGGCTTTCTTGGTCTGCTTGCCGCCACGGCTGATGATGTACGACGACATCCAATAGTTCATCGTATAGGTGAAGCCGTCGCTCTGGGCGTTGAGCTGCTGCACACGGCTGCGGCTCCATCCGGCATGGTTCTCCGAGTTGGCCAGTATCTGCTCTCGCTGCGTGCTGTTAGGGTAGAAGTTGGGGTCGGAGGTGTTGATACGATACCAATGGTCACCGTTCAGAATACTGTTGTCATCGGTCGGCGGATAGTAGTCACAGAGGCTTACGCTGCCTTGGTCTCGTCGGGCAATGTACCAACGCTGTGTATAGTAGTTGCCCTGCGTCTCGCTCAGATAGTCTGTCATCCACGAGGTGATGTTGTAGTTGGAGAGGTCGAAGAGGGCTGCCACGTTGTCCTCGCCACCCACCAGACTAAGGAGTGTGCTGCCGATGCCGTTCTCTGCCTGTTCATAGAGGTCATGGTAGTTGTCATAGATGTCGATGATTTTACTCACCTTGCCATTGAAAAGGTCGTTGAAGGCACTCTGCTGCAAGAGTGCGCCTGATGCCCCGTTGATACCTGCCGTCGCCAACGATGCTCCCATATTGTAAAGCGTCTCGATGTCGGCGGTGAGGTTCTCCACGGTGAAGTTGCCGGGCACACTGGCGATGTCATCCAACAGCTGCTGCCAATCTACATTGCCTATCTCCGAGAGTTTGAGGATGGCGGCTATCTCTTGGTTGATTTCCAAGAACTGAATGTCGGCAAAGGTCAAGCTACTGTTGGTCACGACACTCTCAAACTGCATACACAGCGACTTTGTGTCGGCACATATCTTCATCAGGTAACTGCCCCAGTAGAGGGCGGTCTGCGGACTTTTCAGCATCATTCCTGCCACCGTCCATATCTTGGGCATAATCTTGTTCGCCACCATATTGTGGATGCGGCGGTAATAGTAGTTCTCCGTGCTACTGCTCCAAATGCCGAGGTCGGTGAATGCCTTGCGCTCCAAGAACTTGGCAGCGAAGATGCCGGCAGTGGCAACCTCTGCGGCATTGTAGTGCTTCAAGATTTCGCCCACCTGCTCGTTATAATAGCTCTCTGCCATAGCTCCAGCACCGAATGCGGCAGCCATGGCGGCAACGATCTGCTTGTCGTAGTTCACGCTGTAATACTGCGCATGAACCCTTCCCACGACAAGTGTAAGACACATATATATTATAATAAGGTATAAACGTCTCATTGCTTCACTACTTTACGTTTTTACTACTTTCAGTTTCTACTATTCCACTACTTTACTACTTGTAGTATTTACTATTGGTAGTATTCACTACTAATCGTATTTACTACTAATCGTAAATACTACCCAGCCACCGTTCCCGAAAGTTTTGCTTTCGGGCATCTGGGCTTTACGTCTATTCCGGGATTTCCGTTTCCATCAATCAGCCCCCGTGCTCGCCGTGTCAGCGGCGAGTGGCTCCATCGTCCGTCAAATTGAGCACATGCCCCGCCTCATTGACCTTCTGCGCAAATGCCAACGACTTCCCGATGCCACTGGCATCCCAATCTCTGCAATACCGCTCGATAGCCTCCTGATGTCTGCACTTCAGTTCATGCTTATAGAGTTTCAATGCCTCCTTCTCAGCTCGCTCGGTGGTGTAGGTCATATAGCACTCGTGCGGCTCCTCCACACCATACACTCCGCTCGTCGATCCACGTCGGATAAACACCTCACGGAAGAAACTTCTTCCCTCCTTGTTATCCAAGCGGTTGACAGTGAATATCTTCTTGCAATCCACATCCGTCAATCCTAATATCGCCTTGATCTCGTCGAATCGCTCACGAAATTTGCTTTGGTCGAGCAGCATCACCACGTCGGAGTTGTTGATGATGGCTTCCTTCACGATGGGACTGCCGATGATGTCCTGTATCTCCTGTGTCACTACGCCCACGCTCGCCCAGAACTTTCGGGCTGTCTTGTATAGGTACTTGATGTACTCGGCCATCAGCGGCGAGGCGATGGCTTTCCATGCCTCCTCGATGACAAGGCACTTGCGGTTCTTCTTCAGGCGCATCTTCTGCAGGAACACGTCCATGATGATGAGCGTCACGATGGGGAAGAGCTGCTTGTTCTCCTTGATGGCATCCACCTCGAAGACGATGAAGGTCTCGTCGAACAAGGTGCTATCCACGTTCTCGTTGAGAATCTTGTCGTACTTGCCGCCACGGTAGAAGTTTTGGAGCATATAGGCGAAGTTGTCGCAGTCGATGGTGGTGATGTTGTTCTCGATGCAGATCTGGTCGAGACGCTCACAGGCGAACTCATAGAATGAGTCGAAGGAGAGGGTCTTCACGCTCAATGCCATGCGCCGTTCCTCCAGTCCCTTGATGAGTTTCTCCACCTTGTCGTGTATCTGCGTCAGCTCCGTGCCGCGCCGCTTCTCCATGGTGGAGAGCGGTTAGTTTTTTCTCAGTGTCTCCTTCTGTGAGGAAGGATAGGGCTGCACACCGTTGAAATAGAAATCGTAATACTCCGTCACCAACTGCTCCACGACACGGAACTCCAGTTCGGGTATCTGCGTCTCCGAGCCTTTCCATATCAGCAGTATCAGGTTCTTCAGGAAGTCTATCTTCTCAATGTTCAGCTCCCGCTTGCTGATGTTGAAGGGGTTCATGGTGATGGGCTTGTCCTCCGTATAGGCGATGTACTTGCCGCCCACATACTCGCAGAGTCCCTCATACGAGTTACCCGTATCGACCATGACGATGTCGGTGTTCTGCTCCCACAACTGACGCACCACGCTGTTCATGTGGAACGACTTGCCGCTGCCCGAAGGACCCAAACAAAAAAAGTTCGAGTTGTCGGTCAGCTTCTCCTTTCCCTCCTTTCCTGTGATGTCGATGGCTACGGGCACACCTTGGCGGTCGGTATAGTATATCTTCAGCGGGGTGTCCTCATTATGCACGATGCGCTCCTTGTACATCAGACAGGTGGCGGCATCGCCGAGGGTGAGGAATCGGTCGTAGTCGGCATTCATGCCATAGCAGTTGCCGGGGAAAGAGTTGACGAACAGCTCCAACTGGTTGTAGGCCCGCTTGCTGATGTGGATGCCCATGCGCGAGAAGGAGTTTTCGAGATGGTTGGTGCATTTCTGTATGTCGGTGTCGCCGCTCACTGCCACCACGAGGTTGTAGTGGGTATAGACGAGCTGCTTGCTCTCACGGGCTATCACCTCCTGCACACGCTTGATGTCCTCTACAGCCATCAGGTTGCTGGGGTTGGGCATGGAGGCATGGCGGTTTTTCTTCTTGTCGAGTAGGGCAAGCTCACGCTTCTGGTTGGGCACGAACACCATCTGGTTGAACACCACGCAGTCGGCTCCGGGCACGCTATCGACGATGCTCACGAGATCAACGGGCATACTGGTGTTGTTCACCTCGATATTTGCGTAGGGACGGATGACCGACGGCAAGTTGGCATAATCCACATCCACAAGGCTATACACCTTGCAGCTACGGTCCCCCATGCCGATGGTCTCGTCATCGACCTTGAAGTTGGTCATCGACACCACCTTGTCACGGAAGTTCATGGAGAAGAAACGGTCCACATACTCGCAGGCTTCCGTTTTGCCGAGGAATCGGGACTTCACGCCGGCATCCCTCAGCTGGTCGTGCACCTTGCGTATCTTCACCAAGAAGTCACGCCATTTCTTGTTGTCGAACGACATCAGACGGCTCTTCTTGTTCTCCTGTGTGATGGTGAGGTAGCAGACGCTGTCGGTAAAGGGTCTGCCGTTGAAATAGCGGAAGTAACTCTCGCTCAGGAACTCATGATTTCCACCGTTCTCTTCCTTGAATGCCTTCCTCACAAACACGTCCTGCTTGTGCAGCGCATAGCCTTCGCCCAAGGTCTGGGCAAGGGCGGCGAAGAGGTGGGTGAACTCATAGTAGGCCTCGAGGTTTGGCGGCGGAATACTTCTGCACAGGGTTCTCCATCTTCAGAACAGCGGAGTATTCGCCCGTCTTGGTATAGAGCACGCCGATGCCATCCACTTCCTCGATGGAGAAGTAGATGTCCTGGAAGATGCGCTTGCGCTTCCCTCCCGTGCCGAATGCCTTGACACTGATGGCCATGCCCACGCAGATGGCTGAGAATATGAGTATGATGTATAGGGTCATTGTTCTTTTTTTTTTTTTAATCGCAAAAAGGCGGGCGCACCCTCATGCGTGATGCCCCCACCTCCATTCACTTACAATCATTGATAGCTTTCCACTTGGACATAATGGATTCTCTTTTTTGTTTTACACTTTCTTTGAATAGGCATAGATGAATATGCCGTTGTCACTCTTCTTGCTGTGCAAGCCCTTGCGCTGCTTCATGACGATGAGAACGCCACCGACAGCTACGGCGAGGACTAGCAGCACGAGTCCTGCCACGAAACCGAAGATGCAGTAGCCGAGGATGAAACCCGCAACGGCTCCTCCTGCGGTGGCTGCCGCCCAGTAGATGTAGCGTCCCTGCAACCCGAAGAACTCCAATGGACGTTGCAGTCCCTTGAAAATGGGATAATCCGGAAAACGCTCTTGCTTTGTATCTGCCATAACTGTCAGTGTTTTAACGTTCTACATACTCACAATCTCACGCTGCGTTTAACCTCCAATGCCGAAGAACAGAGGCAGTGCCTGGGCTGCTGCAATGAGGAAAATACATGCGCCGACGACCATCATGATCTTCTTTTTCACGTCCTGTTCCTCGTTGTTCATGGCGATGTAAACGCTTATGGCTCCGACAATTGCAACGACACCTGCAATGGCATAGCAGAGCTTCACCACGATAGGTACATACTTGGCAATCTCCTCCGTCACTGTGGTAAGCGCGGTCGTTCCTGCCGAGTAGTCGCCGGCTGCGTTCTGTGCCATTGCTGCGGTGGTGCCGACAAGCAACATCAGGGCGAGCGTTTTCATGCGCTGTGAAGAGAAGAATCCCTTCACCTTCTTGTTAATCCTTTCAAACATTCTTTTTACCTTTTAATTTGTTACACTTTGAGTTATCTTATCTCGTATCACCTGTATCTCAAATCTGATAACCGAAGAAAGCGGGGAAGACGATGGTCGCTCCTATGAGGAACAGGCAGGCTCCCACCAGCATCATGATGTTCTTCTTCACTCCTTCTTCGCCCGTATTCATCTTTATATATATCTGCAAGGCGCTGACTATGACCACGATGCCCGCCACTGCATAGCACAGATAAACGATATAGAGCATCATCGTCACGGCATAGTCATGGGCACTCGCAAGTGCGTCCGCTCCCCAGCTGTAGTCCACGTTGCCACACTTAGCACTGGCCAGAGCTGGGGTTAAAGCGGCATATAATGATAGAAATGCACTTCTTGTTTTTGACATCATATCTCATTATTGAGTGATTCCACCTTGACCATGTCACGTCCATTGTGACGAAGACCGCGGGCGATGATGGTGTTGTTCAATTCTTCCGAATACATGGGGTCGGAATAGGTGGTATTCACTTCCTCCATCTTCTTCTCGATTGCGCTTTGTATCTTTTCAAGCACATGAGGCTTGCTCTCTTCCGCAGTGGCGGCTGCCTCCTCTGTAGGCTCTGCAAGCTGCTTCTCCTCGTAGGCTGTCTCATATTGGTTGTCGCCTACGCTGAAACCACCGTCGCTCTCGCTGACCGCTATCGACTCTTCCTCGTCGGTCATGTCACTGACATCAAACGACTCGCCCTGTGACTTCTCGTCCTTGGGCTTTCCGTACAGATCCTGCACGATGATGACCGTATAGTAGATGACATAGATTATGGTCACGACAATGGCGAATATTACAAATGACTTCATATTTTCAAGTTTGATTTTACTATGGTTTGGCTTATTGCCGATGCAAAGGAACTACCTTTTCTTCAATCTTAAACCGAAATGACTTTCCGCGGAGCCAAATCTTAACTCTAATTTTGATTACACTCGCAATCATACTCAAAAAAAAAAATCAAACTCGAAAGGCACAAAAAAGCCCTTCCGATAGGGAAGAGCTTGTAAAGAGGGTGGATGAAAAAAATGTGGATGGCTATATGGTCAGGTACTTGCCATGGGAGAAGTCCTGATGTTCGTTAGAGAAAACATAGCCCAACTGGTTGGACAAGCATTGGGTGTTGCCTATCCTGGCATCGATGTTGGTGTGCGAATGTCCGTATATCCAATAGTCTATGCCGCTATCGGTGATATAGTCCTCCAACTCTACGGTGAACGCCACGTTTGCCTTGCTGCCTTGAAACTTTGGGTGGAGCATACGGAACGATGGTACATGATGGGTGACAACAATCTTATGGGCTGCTTGCGAATATGCCACTGCATCCTTGATAAAGGTGAGGCAACGTTCATGCTCAGCATTGAATTGGGCATGGGTCATCAGCTCACCTTTATATAATATACGGCGGAAGTCGCTTATCACTTGCTCGGTGAAGTAAGCGTCCTCCAAAGGAATCCTCGACCAAAGGGTGGAGAGGATGATGTCGGTGTCGCCAATCCTCGCAATACCGTTGTAGTGGCTGAATACATTGGGACGTACCTCCAAGAGATAGCCGTCGGGCAGTGTCGCCACATCATAATATTTGTAGAACTCATGGTTGCCCATGCAGCAATGCACCTCCTTGTAGTTCTCCGATGCCCAGTCCCAAAAGGGATGCTTGGAGTAGTTGTCATCGCCGAGATAGCCGATGTCGCCGGCAAGCAGCAGTATGTCGCCCGTCACCTCCAAGGGGTGGGCTTTCAGATACCGCCAATTGTCGGCAAACTCCAGATGCAGGTCGGATGCGTATTGTATCTTCATATTGGTCATGCTTCTATAAACAATTCATCCAGTTGATCTAACAGTCCGGTCACAAATGCCTCGTCTTGACCGAGTGACTTTGACAATGGTTCTGCGAGAGTTGACCAGTCGGCTCTGATGGAGGCGACAAACTCCCTTATACATGCCACTATTGAAGCAGGAGCCTCAATGTTGTCCTCAGTCATTATGACCACATTTTTCAGGATGTCCGAACGGTGCTTCTTGATGTCTTTGGTGTTCACATGCTTGCCGTCCCGCTTGTCTGCCATGAGATTTAGGTAGGCTCTTGCCTTCAGTGCTATCAAGGCAGCGGAATTGGCATGGCGTATGCCATCAGTCAGTTGGCTGTGTGCGATAGTAAAGTGATAGTAATCATCGTCCATGATGATGGCACTAAGACTCGACACATCTTCATCGGTCGGGATAGGTTCTATGACAAATCCCTTTGGCTCTCCAAGCACGTCGGGGTGGCGTGACAGCAGTTCTATCATCTCGGGATAGCCGTCTTTACCATCAAGGAAACGATACATTTCATACCTTGGTGGCTCACCAGCCTCCTGTTTCCTCTTTTCAGGTCGATAGCCAGCCTCCCGCACAAACTGCCAGAAGCGATTGGCGAAAGCCTCGGTCATGTTCTCTACGATGACTATCATGTCGATGTCGTGTGTGGCGCGTGGACGCACCACGGTATTGGTCATGGTGATGTCACAGGCTGCTCCGCCTATCACCACATAGTTTTCTGAGTATTCCGCAAATGCTTCACGGAACTTGACTAATCCTTCCATTTCTGTTCACTGATTATTCGTTCTACTTCTTTTTCTACTCTCGGATCATCATCATCTCTCAACGAAAGGACAAGGGAAAGGCGATCAACCCACTGGCTTTTGTCGCCCATTTTGCTGACAACAGGGTATTTCCATACCTCTATGATATAGTTGCCGTCATAGATGTTGGGATTCTCCATGACATCAGCCGACTTGACGGCACGATATTCCTTGCTTGTCATCATTATCATCTCTTCCCGGTCACGATTAAGCATGGAATAATGTGCCAGGGCATTGATGCCGCATACGGGGTATTCCGCATCCAAGCGTATGTCATCGCAAAAGATGCGGTTCTCCACAGGTGACAGCAAGACGTTCTGAGCCTTGTCCCACAGTTCCTTGCCCTTCAACTCGAAGTGTACCACCTTGCTGCGCTGTCCGTTCTGAATCTTTTGACACAGTCCTACATCTTCAAGACAGGTGACACCCAACGTGACGCTTTCGTAAGAATATGGAAGCAACGGTGCAATATCCCTTGGCGACATTCCTTCAATACTGCCCACCTGTAGGTGATAGAGTAGTATGTATTGCGCCACAGGGGTCAATACTTCGGCAATCTTCCTGTTGCTTGTCTTCTCCAATGCTATGATGCCTGGCAGATGGGCATATTCCTCGGACATGACAAAGAAGACTCCTTTGTCTGCCAGTCTGTGTCGCTCGTAGGTGGGTCCGGGCGCAAGGATAAACACCGCAGGCAGTCCCAGGGCTTCGGTCAACCGCTTGCCCGTGATGGCGCAAGTCCGTGGAGAGGGATTGCCCTTCTTGGGCTCAACGAACAGCAGGGGCGTGCCTTGGTATGTGCCATCATAGAAACGGTATGAGAGTTTCTCGCCAACCGTGATGCCTTTCAGGCTTTCCTTGGCACGAGGTTCCACCTCAAAGCGTCTGCCCAATATCCTTATTTCTTTTTTCAATTCCATTCTGCTACATTTTAATAATGTATTAAAACGATGCAAAAATAAGGATAATAATTGAGAATCAAGCATGTTTGGGCGAAAAAGTGCAGATTTGATATGTAATTTCAATGCATTTGAGCCATTTTTGCATCAAATGATGGTGTTTTCGTCTTTATAATGTCATTCAGATGCCGTTCGTTTCTTCCTCATCAGATAGTCGTTGACATCCTTGTAGTCGGCATATCTGAAGGACTCGTCCGTCACCCTGTACTCGAATACATTGCTGATGCTCTCAACCGTCTTGCGTCCTGCCTGGTCGTTGTCGAGGAAGCAATGGATGTGGGTGTAACGGTCAAGGTAATGCAATGCCTGTTTGAGGTTGGCGACTGAGTTCAGTATCATATAGTCGCAAGGGCTTTCAACGACAAACCATCGGTCTTGCTGTTTAACGAGGGTCATATAAGCAAGGAAGTCCATGAAGCCCTCAAAGACCAGACAACCGTTTTGCCACTCGTTGAACGTATGGGCAAGCAGGGTGATGTCCTTATGCCCGATGCAGCCCTTGAAATAGGGATTGCGCACCTCATGTCCTTCACTCAGATTGCCAAAGGCAATGCCATAGTAATGTTTTTGCTCAACCTTGTAGTGTATCTCCCTGCAATACATCCTGCCAATGGTGATGTCTATCCGTCGGCTACTGAAATAGGACAGCAGAGAATGGTTGCTCAGTGGGAGCAGCTTCACATCGTTCATCTTGGTTGTCGTGTATTCCTTGGCTGCGATAGCGGTCTCGATTGCCTTATCCACAGTGGCAATACTCTTGGACGCAAGGTAGGCAAGGGCATCGGAAACGGATTGTTTGTTATACATACGCTTTACCAGCTCCACAAGGTCACCGCCCTCCTTAATGGCGTAGTCGTACCACAGGTTCTCCTTCTTGCTGACCTTGAACGATGCGGTCTTCTCGTCCCTGAAGGGTGACAGATACCAGTAGGCATTGCCCTTCTTCTTTTTCAGCGTTACATTCTCCTTGTCTAAGAAGTCTATAATGCTCAGTTTCTTCGATTGTTCAATATTCATTGTACTTTCATTTGTTCGGTTTTTTTTACTTTGTCCATGGAAACAGTTTACTTTACCCTTTCTCCTATATAGGCACACCCGTAAACTAAACCATTTGCTAAACTACTTTTCCGCTTCCCAATTCAGCCTCCGATTTCGGTTTACTTTGGCCTTATTTCTTATATATAGGTACGGACGTAAACTAAACTGGTTTCTGAACTGTTTTTATTCCTCTTCATGGAACAGGTCAATCTCGGCAGGTGTATATCCGAAATAGTAATGATTATCCCGCTTCACTATGAGCTTTTGCTCGTTAATCAGGTATTTCAGCATTTTGATGATGACGCTTCTGCCACGCTTAAAGCCAATGTCTGCATAGGCTTGCGTTAATTCCTCCACCATGCGATCGAATCCTTTGATAGGTTTCTCCTTGAATGCAGCCGTCAGCGCCTCGTTATGCTGTTCGGATGTCAAGTCTTGGTAAGTAAACCTTGACGGTTGCTTGTCACCTTCTTCCTTCTCCGGCGTGTGCTCGACAATCTCTGGCAACCCTTCCTCATTGACTGTAAAGGCAAACGGCTTGAACTCCTTCTCACGGATGTGCATCGCCTTCACCTCGCTGATGTCGGGATTGGTGGTGCTCTTGGTGATGACAAGCACCGTCTCTGCCTTGTTGTTCATCTCCGTACCGATATGCCCGCGCACGTTATTGTCGCCCTTGTTCTGATGCAATACGCAATGGATGTGCAGGTCATACTTTGATGACCATTCCATCATCTTGTTGATGACCTCGACCGATTCTCCCGCATTGTTGATGTCCGAGAAGCAGGTCTCTGATTCCGTCGATGATGACCAGTCCATAGCTTTGGTCTTGGGCAAGCGCATAGTCTATGACCTCTATCCTGACGGAGGGCGTGTACTCTCTCAGACAGATAAAGTCAAGGTTCTCGTTGTCGATGCTTGTAGGTAGACCAGCGAGCTTCAGGATGCGCTCCAGCACATTATGGCAGTGATAGCGGCTCTGCTCCGTATCTACATACAGTATCTTGCGTTTCCCCTCTGGCAGACTGGCGCGATAGTTCAGTACCTTGCCGTTGGCGAGGGAAGCGGCTACCAAGGCAGACACGTTGAAGGTCTTTTTCGCCTTTGCCTTACCAGTAGAAGCACTGAAGTTGCCCAATGTGGCTATGCTGGAATTATCAACCCATATAATCTGAGGAGGTGTTTTATAAGTATCTGTTGCCTTTATCAACGATTCGCTCAATATGCGATTGAGACGCTGTACTCCTTCCTCTTTTTTGAGTTAGGCTGTACATGTTTGTTTATTTTCTTCCATTTTCATTCTTTCGGATTATCAATTTCTATTTTCGTTACCATTCCAATGACCTCTTGTTTGTTTTGGAGCAGCCACTTGTCGATTTCTTCTCTATTAAAATACAGCATTTTTCCCCTTGGCTTATAGTGTGGAACTTCTTTTTTGCGGCTGTAAGTTTGTATAGCAGGCTTTCAGAAACACCAATATACTTACATGCTTCGTCAAACCCCAAGACGGTTTTGGTCTGCTTGACCATCTTCTCCAATTCCTCGATTCGCTCTATTAGTTTGTCAATAGGTCCCAAAGCCTCCAAACTGTCTTCTATTGCGACAATTCGCTCATAGAGTCTAAAATGTCTTTCATTCATGTGTCACGTACCTTAATTAAATTGTTTACAGACAGTAGCACGGTTATATTAGCCGTCTATTCTTTCTTTTTTGTAGATAGTACATATTCCTCTGCTTCTCTTTGAATCTCGTTCTTCGATTTGCCCTTGGTTCCTTGAAGGCCATTCATCTATCTCAGATTTGAGGAACATGATGCGTTTGCCTCTCTTGTGAAACGGTATTTCCCGATTGCTTGTCCAGCAATATATGGTATGCTCTACCGGATGTGTTGGGAGATAAGCACATAATTCAGCAACCGTAAACCATGTTTCTTCTTTTTCTGATTGAACAAGTTCATATATACCATCAATCTTGTCTTCTAATGATGACAGCTTTTTCAGTACCCCCGTTATAGCGTTGGGAATATCTTCAAATCTTATACTATTTTCTTCCATGCTAATTATTTTTTATGATTTTTGATGCAAAGTTATGGGGAGACTGTCACTAAATAGAAAAAAGTAACGTGATAGTAAGGCAGTATCAACCAAACTATCACGTTTTTTTACTTTCATTTAGCAGAATTATTGTGATTTATTCCTCTCTTAATATCTGTTCGATGGATTTGCAGATGGCATATTGACTTGCTGTCATGGAAACGTTTCTTCTTATCCTTGAAAGAGAAGAGGAAAGACAACTTTGAAGTTATGAATTTCTCTGTTCCATCCTTTTTGATACTGGTTAAGAAGCGACCTTCTCCCATGACATATTGCCAATTATTGTTTATCAAATGGTATTGAGCCATAGCGTCAAACAGTACGGCTACATTACGTACATTCTTTACACGGATAGATGCGTCCAAGTCGCACTTGAATAGGCGACACAACTCGCTACGCACATCACTGTTGTCGGCAAAATCAAATATGTCGTGACTTTGGACAAGTTCTACCAACAAATCCATCTGTCTGTCTGACAATTGGCATCCCAAAGTGAGGATGGACGATTTCTTTCGGGTAAGGATTGGCAGACCAGTACCCACATGTTGAAGAAACAACTCAATAAGTTCCTGCTTGGAATAATCTTCTTTTTTCTTTGATTATTGACACACACTTAGAGTCTCTAAACAAAGTACCAATAATGCCAATTGCCATCTGTCGCGAGTTCTTACAACGTGCACAATCACAGAAGTCAATATATTGGTGACTGCGCTCAAATAGTTCTATGAAGTACTCTGTCTTCATATGATTCTTTTTTCAGCTTGAAGATACCAACTTCTTGCGATCTCAAACAACTCATACAGTTCTCTGTAGAAGTCTTCTGTACACTCCACATGTTTGTGGACACGCTTGCTCTCTTCAAAAAGAGAGAAGCCAAAAAAGGCTGTCTTTTTTCATTTTTATCTGTTTATTGTTATAAATGTTTGGTTTCCACGAAAGGTTAAAGTGCCAAAACAATAGCATCATTACATAGAATGTTGAAAATGAAAGGCACTAAAAACCACCTGTACAATAAAGGACTTATTGATACAAGTGGTCTTCTATACTAAGTGCTTACAAATGATAATCACTATTCATCTATGTCCAACTTAAAAGCTTCTGTAGCTTCATCTTTCTTCTTGTCAATTACTTTTGCGTAGATTTGCGTGGTTTTTACATTGGTATGCCCTAACATTTTGCTTACGGTATATATGTCTGTACCGTTAGCCAATTGTAACGTTGCATAGGTGTGGCGGAAGCAATGAAAGGTGATGTGCTTGGTAATCCCTGATGCTTTTACCCACCGTTCCAAAGGCCTAGATATCCATGAAGGGTCAGGCAGTCCGGCAAACACCAACAGTTCTCCGTCTTTCTTGCGCTCACCGCAAAGCTTGTATGCCTGTGGCGATATAGGCATGTATTCAACGCCCTTAGTCTTCTGCTGAGTGAAATTGAGACGGTACCCACCATTGTATTCTTCAACCTCTGACCATTTAAGCTTTTGAATATCGCTATGTCGCATTCCTGTCAGTGCAGAGAACAAGGCTGCCCGTTTTAGTATATCATCACACGGAGTCTTTGCCAATATATTAAGTTCTTCCAGTGACAGATACTCTCTTCGAGCACTCTGAAACATGATATTTTTAGCCTTGGCAGCAATATCACAATTCAGATAGCCATCCACGAAAGCTTGTTTGAGTGCCGCCTTGAAGATAGAGAAGTACGTCGATGCCGTATTCCTTGAAATAGTTCCTTTCTTAGAACCACCCTGCGGTGCCTTTATCAAGAAGGAACGGAATGCCTCAATATACTTCATGTCAATCTGCGAGAACTGTATGTAGTCACACTTGGCAAACATTGACAACAGTGTGTGCAATCTGCGCCAGTTGACAACTATCGATTCTGACGCAGTTTCCTCTCTTTCTTTGATTAACTTCTCAATATACTCCAGAACATTGCATTTTGAGCGTTCGCTTTGTTCTGCCATTTCCATTTGCTGGTCAGTAAAGAGAGCCATGTTGTCGTACTCTTTTTTTTGACGCAGGACTCGAACGCCATCCGCATAAAGGCAAGTTTCCATATCTTGCTTGGATTTACACTGAATAACGCCATTGTCATCTCGCTTGGGCTTGTACTTTATTCTACCAGCAACGGCTCGCTCGCTTCGTCGTTTATCCCATATAGGGGTAGTAATAGACCTCCTGAGGATATTCACGCACTCGTTTGGGTTTGTCATTTCCCGTCTCATAAACAGGATAAGCTTCAAGATAGATGAACCACTCATCTCTCCACTCACTTTTCTTTAATTTGACGGAGACTTTAGTATAATCTAATCTTTTCATAATGGTTTTATATCTTTATAAAGTTTGTCTATTGATTCCTTGTGAGCATACACATAATTACCGATTTGCCGGGTCGGTATTGAGTATTTTCGTATATGAGCATACACGGTGCTGTCATCCAGATGAAATTTCTTGGAAATCTCACCTATTGTATAGCAATCCTCTGGTTCCATGCGGTACATGGTAACTGGTTTCCTTGGCTTGGTGTCAAGCGGAGACTGTCTTAACGGAAACAGATTCATTAGTTCTCCTTTGCATACAAGTCGTATTCCTTTCTCTGGCTCAATGAAGGAAATCTTTTTCATGTAGATGAGCCTATAAATGGTTGAGCGGCTTGCACCAAACATAGCATACGCTTCCGTTATGCTGATATACTCTTTAGACTTGGGCATATTGCTTACAATCTTGTCCAGTTCAAGTTGGCGTTTTTCTTCATCATGCTTACGCTTCCACGCCACCTTGGAGCATTTGGGTGAACAATACCAGGACTCCAAAGTCCTTGCGAAGAACTCTTCTCCGCACACAGGACATTTCCGTACTATCTTATACTTTGCTACTGCCATAATTCATTCATTTTGTAGTTCTTAATATCTATTCTTCTCATCATATCTACTTTTTCTTACAGGTACAAATAAGGTACAGATGTTTATAATAATAACGCAAAGATAGCAATATTATTGTGTACGGCCAAAAACAAGAAAAGCGTGTAACTCATTGAGCTACACGCTTTCCATTTGATATTGTATTCTTATTTCTCTATGTGCTTATTTCACATGCAAGAAGACTGCATCATTTGTTGCACCACTCGGCTGAACGTGCCTTTTCACTCAAGTGAAGTGCCGTTGCCACCTCTGTGAAAACGGTTGCTTCACCAAGGTGAAGCAATAAAGTCATAAGACTGTTTTCACGGTTGCATCCTGTTGATAAAATACATCTATTGAAGTTTTGTCATTTTGTGTGTGGCGGTTGTTGTGTTGTACATTGATGAACGATACCGCCGCTTACCTACCGGTTGAGAGCCTTTATGGATGTTTTTTTCACAGTAATTGGTTGATAATTAGAAGAATACTGTGTAGGAAAAATTTTATATTTCACGTTCAATTCAGATGTGTTTTCCATTGTCTTGAAGAATTTTTTTTTGATATTGATAAGATTTCATTGTTTAATGCTTGAATTGTATTTGTTCCTGCTTGCTTGAATTGCCATCTTTGCAATGTTAATTTTTAATTCAAATAACTATGAAAACAAAGACATTCTTAATTTCAGCTGCTATTCTTCCATCCATGGGGCATTACCGTTGTTTGCGAAAGCAATAACGTGTTGGAAATCTATTTTTAGTTAATTTTACAGCAATATTTTTTTTTTAATTAAACTCTAATACATTATTTATGAAACAAATTGCATTTACATGGTTGCTGTGCATACTTAGTATATGCGCCTATGCTCAGCAAATTACTGTTACCGGAACAGTGACGGATGCGGAGAATAATCCGTTGATTGGTGCGGCTGTTGTTGTAGTAGGAACTACGGATGGCGTGATTACCGATTTTGATGGCAAATATACCATTAAGGCCGCTTCCGGTCAGTCTTTGAATTTCTCTTATGTAGGTTATCAGGAGCAAACTGTTAAGGTTGATGGCCGCAGTGTGATTAATGTGAAATTGTCGGAAGGTGAATTGTTGGACGAGGTGGTGGTTATCGGTTACGGTACAGTGAAGAAAAAGCCATTTGACAGGTGCGGTCGCTTCTGTTTCCGGTAAAGAGTTACAGGCAAATGTTGCACGTAGTGCTTCAGCTGCTTTGCAAGGAAGAGTTGCCGGTGTTACTGTGTCGGCTGCCAACGGTCAGCCGGGGGAAGGCTTGAATATTAATGTCCGTGGTATCAGTTCATTGAGTGCCACCAGTCCGCTTTATGTGATTGACGGTGTGTATGGTGATATCAATATGGTTGATCCCGCTGACATTCAGTCTATTGAAGTGTTGAAAGATGCTTCGGCTGCTGCTATTTATGGTTCTCGTGGTGCTAATGGTGTTGTATTGGTCACTACTAAAGGCGGTCGTTTGGAAACTCCTGCCCGTGTAACAGTGGATGCCTATACAGGCGTTCAGATGGTTGCCAAATACATTGATGTAATGGATGGTAATCAGCTTCGCGATTTGGCAAAGGCTACCGGTTATAGTTCGGCAGAAGGGTTGCTGAATTGGAATGGAGGTGCTGGAACAGACTGGCAGAAAGAACTTTATAACTCGGCTATGGTGAGCAAGGTTAGCTTGAATGTATCTGGAGGAAACAAGACTTCGACCTATAATCTGTCGGGAAGCTATCTTAACCAGGATGGTATTGTGAATACTACCGGTTATGAGGCATGGAACATTCGTGCTAAGAATACTTTTTCTTTTTTTTTCAATAATCATTTGCGTATGGGGACTACGTTGATGATGAAATTCTATAAAAAGAAGTACGAAGATGTTTCATATACCTCCGCTCTGACAGCTGTGCCTATGTGGAATGTATATGGTGAAGATGGCACTTGGGGTGTCGCTCCGGAATGGATACCAGAGGAGATAATCCTGTAGGTTGGACAGAAGCCTATGATTACCAAAGACATGGAATAGACATTTTATTGAATGGCTATGCCGAAGTGGATTTGTTCTTGAAAGGATTGAAATATAAATTCAATGTAGGTATAAACAAATATACAAGACGTAATTATGCCTATAGTTCTCCTTATTATTTCAGTTCTACTTCACAAAAGAATGAAGCGGAATTGTCGGAAAGTACAGACTGGGAGAACGATTGGTTGATTGAAAATACAATCAATTATGATAATACGTTTGGCAATCATACGGTTTCTGCTTTGGTGGGTTATTCTGCCCAGCGTAACAATGCGCGTGGTTTTGGTGCAGGACGTAAGGGTTTCCCGGAAGGTTTCTCTGTGATTGACGCCGGTTCGGTTTCTTCACAAAATACATCGGGTAGCGCGTGGGCCAATACAATGATTTCTATGTTTGGGCGTGTGATGTATTCGTATGCCGATCGTTATATGCTGTCTGCTTCTGTTCGTCGGGACGGTTCTTCCAAATTTGCAGATGGAAACCGCTGGGGCACATTCCCGTCTGTATCTTTGGGTTGGAATGTGATGAATGAAGATTTCTTTGAAAATATCAAGGAAACCATGAATGAATTGAAAATTCGTGCCAGTTATGGTGTATTGGGTAATTTGAGCGGCATTGGCAATTATGCTACCCAGTCTGTTGTTTATAAAGGTATGAATAACATGATGGGCACAGAACTTTGGGAAGGTGCCATTACCGGTAAGGAATGGACTTCACCCATGAATGTGACTTGGGAAAAGACGAAGACCTTTGAACTTGGGTTTGGATTTTGCTTTCTTGAACAATAAGTTCAGTGTCAGTGCTGATTATTTTATTCAGAAAACAGAAGATATGTTGTTGTCTATGCCGCAGTCTTTGAGTTTTGGCTTGAGTGGGAATCCTACAGTAAATGCAGGTACAGTAGAAAACAAAGGATTTGAAATTTCATTGAATCACCGTAATAATGTAGGCGATTTGTATTATCATGTAGGTGTCAATGCCACCTTTATCAAGAATGAACTGACGGAAGTAAACGGAAGTCGTGATGAATGGCAGGGATTCAATCCTCATGCCAAAGGAACGATTACTTATGCCAAGACCGGTCATTCCATAGGTTATTTCAATTTGATAAAGACGGATGGTGTATTCCAAAGCCAACAAGAAATTGATGCGTATGTGGATAAGAACGGTAATAAGATCCAGCCTAATGCACAACCGGGTGACTTGCGTTTCGTGGATTATAACGGAGATGGTAAGATTGACAATAATGACCGTCAGGATGTAGGCTCTGCTTTCCCGAAAGTTAACTTGGGTGTAAGTCTGGGTGCTGAATGGAAAGGTTTGGATTTGAATATGTTCTTTGACGGAAACTTTGGCAACAAGATTTACAATGCCCAGTATTATAGTACGGTTTATAATGAATCAACGGGAAACCAATATGCAGAACGCATGAACAGCTGGACTGAAAACAATCATTCTGACATTCCTCGCTGTTTGTTTGGTACTAGCGATCCTAATGGTACAAACTGGGGCTATACGGACGTTGGTTGGAAAATGGTTCATTCTTGCGCTTGAAGACTTTGGAATTAGGTTATACGTTGCCCAAAGTATGGGTATCTAAAGCCGGTTTGCAGAATGTGCGTGTTTATACGGCTATGGAAAACCTTTTCACTATAACCGATTATAAAGGATATACTCCTGACTTGGGTATGGTAGATGCCGATGGTGCCGGTACATCAGGTGGTTCGGGTGTAATGACCCGTGGTTGTGATGACGGTCGTTATCCGATGGCACGTACTATCACCTTTGGTTTACAAGTAAATTTCTAATTAGGAATAAGTAATATTTGCAGAATATGAAAAAGAATTTTATAAAATACATAGCTGCATTGGCTGTAGCTCCAATGTTGTTGTCTTCTTGTAGTGATGACTTTCTGAATGAGATTGATCCTAACCGTCAGACTCCGACCACTTTCTGGACATCCGAGGATAATGTGATGAAAGGCTTGTCCGCAGTTTATAATCCTTTCCGCCGTATGACCAGTGGATATTATGGTGGGTTGGAAGGTATCATGCATCTTCAGATGCGCGGTGACGACCTTTACCCCACTCGCGGAGAAGAACCTTATATTTGGGAATATTTGTCGTTTGTCAACACAACGAATACAAAGGATTTGAGCTGGGGAAACATCTATGAAGGCATTCAGATGGCGAACGAATTCATATATCGTGCGGCTACGGTTGATATGGACGAAACCAAACGTGAGCAAATGATAGGTGAGGCTTATTTCTTACGTGGATTCTGGTACTTCCGTTTGCGTACTGATTATCGTGATGCGGTTATCCGTACTCTCCCGCAGGATGCAGATCCGGAAACTCATGGACTGTCTAGCGGTGATGAAGTGCTGGAACAGGCTATTTCAGACTTTAAGGAAGCCAAGTCTCGTTTGCCTAAGCTTCGTTCAAGCGATGAGAACGGTCGTGTAACTCAAGGTGCGGCTATTGCCATGTTGGGTAAAAAGCTTATATCTGGAAAGGGGATTATCAGGCCGCTAAGGATGAGTTTGAAATTATAATGAATGGTTATGGTTACGATTTGACTCAAAAGTATGAGGACAACTTCCGTGACGATACGGAATTTAATGCTGAATCTATTTGGGAAATCAATTATGATGCCAAAGGTAATTCGGGTGACTCTTGGGGCAATGGCACTAGTGACGACTCGTTTATGGGAAACAACCTTGCTCATTATTTTGGCCCGACACTGAAAGGTGAGAATATTGGCGGTGGTTGGTATAAGATGCAGCCTTCTCCCTATTTGATAAAAGAATTCATTTCCGAACAGCGTCCGGAAGGATCTGATTCCAAATGGGATAAGCGTTTGTACACTACGTGCTTCTTTAAATATTCTGATTTCGGTGATGTGAAGCCGGATGAAAAATTCTATGGTGGTAAAGTGGAATTTGATGATATGTTTAAATGGACGGTACTGCCCGAAGGCGATGGCAAATATGGTATTGCCAAGCAAGGATATGCTCCTGCTTATCCGGTTATCGAGGGTGTTCAAGGGCGTTTCATGATGAAGAAGTTTGCAGCTTGGTGGGTTCCCACAGGATGTACGATGTATTCTAACGATGCCGGACGTATCAACAATTTACGTATTATGCGCTTTGCAGAAGTTTTGTTGCTCCACGCTGAGGCTTGTCTGGAAACCAATGATGAAAGCGGAGCAATGAAAGATATTAACCGGATTCGTGTACGTGCCGGGCTGCCGGAGAAAAACTTGAGTGGAAAAGATGCTATAATGACAGAACTCCAGAAACAGAAATTGCTGGAATTTGCCGGAGAGAATATACGTTGGGATGATATGGTTCGTTGGTACGGAAATGATCCTGCTAAGTTGAAAGCTATCATGCACGAACGCAAGACCGATTCTCAACATTATGAATTGCTTTACGAAGAAAATGAAAGTGGTGAAAAGGAATTGGTAGGATATAAACCGACAGACCGCATTTCGGATACACAAGGATTTGACCATTTTGAAGCTAAATTCTTGTACTTCCCGATACCTCAGGCAGAGGTGGACGCTAATTTGAATTTGGAGCAAAAGCCGGAATGGAGATGATTGTATTGAACTGATAATTAAAAAGTATGAGAGGTGTGTCAAAACGTGGATAATGCCATCGTTTAGTTCGCAGGGGCGAGGTCCGCTCGCCCGAAAAACAGTTTGCTTTTGTGTCTTCGGGCAGGTAAACCCTTCCCCTACAACTGACGATGGGATAGGCCCGGTTTAGTTTTGACACACTCCCATAAAAACAATGAAGCCAAATGAAAAGGAAAGGATATTATTTATGCTCTTTGTTGGTTATGATATTTGTATTTTTGTCATGTCGTGATGAAGAACAGGATTGTACCCAAGCTATGCAGGATATACAAAACCAGTTGAAGGAAAATGATTTATTGAAATCTGTTTCTCAAGAACGTGAACAATGTGTTTTGTTATTCGAGTCCAATAAGATAATTTTTCCGCAAGAGTTAATCCAAAGTGTAGATGTGGATGCGGAAAACTGGAAAACGACTTTGACATTTGCCAATGGAAGCACTTATGTTATACCTACCTTAGGTACTTCGATTGACAACTTGATATTGAGTTCTACAGTCAATCCTTCCGGTTGCAATCCATTATCGGCCAGTGTAGTTGTAAAATTACCTGTATTGGGACGCATTAAACTGATTGTACACAGCAAACCGGGAAAGCATACGCCTGACGTGGAATATACATTTAAAGATGTAGGATTAAAACAGAATATTCCGGTATTGGGACTTTATCCCAATTATAATAACCAGATCACTTTAATTTATACGGATTTGCAAGGAAATGAACGTGCTCGGTCCAATCTAAAGCTTCAGACGAAAACATTGGAAAGCAGAAGGCTGCCTAAGGAAATCAGAGTGGTAAAGGCTCAATATGACCGAATGGAGCCAGGCATGAATTTGGTAAACTCCCCCGGACAGGATGAAACAGACACTTCTATCCCTTATATGATAGATGCAGACGGAGAAATCCGTTGGATTCTTGATTGGGAGAAGTCGGATGAACATCGATATATCGGAATCGGGTGCGGATTGATCCGGATGCAGAACGGACATTATATGACCGGTGACGGAAACCATCATCGGATGGTGGAGGTGGATATGATGGGAAGTACAATTCATAATTGGGATATGCTGGAAAGGGGATACACTATGCATCATGCCATATCTCAAGATAAGCAAGGCAATATATTAGCGACTGTGAGCAAGACTTCCGCTAAAATCGCCAATGGGAAAGATGTACGGATAAATGATTTTATTATTATGATGGATCCCGAAAAAGGGGAGATATTGCAAGAATGGGATTTGGTGCACATGTTGGATTCGGCTCGCTATGGAATGACCGATTATGATCTAACCTCAGACCCTTTTGCACAAAGTGCCAGTAATTGGGCGCATAATAATGGTATAGTAGAGTGGGGAGATGATTATCTGGCTACAGCTCGTTATCAAGGAATCTTTAAGTTTAATAAAGCTGGAGGTATTGAGTGGATTATATCGCCTCATGGGTATTGGAGAGATAAATACTTGAAATTATTATTGAATCCTCTTCATGCCGACGGGACTCCTATTACTGATCCTGAGGTGATAGCCGGAACGAAGAATTGTGATGATTTTGAATGGCCTTGGGGATGTCATACAGCTGTCCCATTACCTAATGGACACATTCTTTATTTCAATAATGGTTATGGGCGTAACTTCAAACTGGATTTTACAGACAGGAAAAATATTTATACTTGCGGCATAGAATATGAAGTGGATGAAGTGAACCGTACGGTTCGCCAAGTTTGGCAGTATGGAAAAGAGCGTGGTGCCGCGTATTTTACTCCGGCCCGTTCCGGGGTGCAATATTTGGAACAAACGGGTAACAGATTAATTTGTCCGGGAATGAGCAATGTGCTTAGCAATGGCAATCGTGGTGCACGCGTGACAGAAGTAGATCCTGAAACACAAGATGTTGTGTTTGAGTTGGAATTGGAAGATGCGATTTACCAGCGGGTTTACCGTATGTCTCTTTATCCTGAGAACCAATAACAACACTGTATAGAATATGATTGATTTTTGATAAAATAGTATAATTCTAGATGCTTGGATAGCATTCTTTTACTGTAAAAGATGGATTGATAACAATGAAAAGAAAATAAGATATGAACGGATATTTCAAAAAACAAATAGAAGCATTGCGCCAACGCCATGAAGCGTTGTTGCAACGTCCTAATGAAATGCAGGAAGAAACGAACGGTATCATCCGCCGTTATGTTTATCCGGTACTGACACGCCAGCATATTCCCCTGGAATGGCGCTATGACTTCAACCCTGCCACCAACCCTTGTTGTATGGAGCGTATCGGCTTTAATGCTACCATGAACAGTGGTGCCCTGAAATGGAACGGAAAGTATCTGATGGTGGTCCGTGTGGAGGGAGCAGACCGGAAGTCGTTCTTTGCCATAGCCGAAAGCCCTAACGGGGTGGACAATTTCCACTTTTGGAAACGTCCGCTGGTATTGCCCGATGTGGATCCGGCGGAAACCAATGTGTATGATATGCGTCTTACCGCTCACCAGGATGGATGGATTTATGGTATCTTTTGCAGCGAACGCCATGATGACAAGGCACCGGCGGGAGATCTGTCGGCGGCGGTGGCAAAGGCGGGAATCGTACGCACGCGCAATCTGGTGGACTGGGAACGGTTGCCCGACTTGAAAGCGGCGAGCCAACAGCGCAATGTGGTGTTGCATCCCGAATTTGTGAATGGGAAATATGCCCTCTACACCCGTCCGCAGGATGATTTTATTAATGCCGGAAATGGGGGAGGAATAGGATGGGCGTTGATAGACGACATCACCCGGGCGGAGGTGAAGGACGAAATGATAATAAACCACCGTTATTATCACACGATCAAAGAGGTGAAGAACGGAGAGGGACCGCACCCCATCCGCACCTCCCAAGGATGGCTGCACCTGGCGCACGGAGTACGCGGATGTGCCGCCGGACTGCGCTATGTGCTCTATCTCTATATGACCGCAGCCGATGAACCGTGGCGCGTCATAGCTGAACCAGCCGGCTATCTGCTGGCTCCGCTGGCGGGGGAAAGGGTGGGCGATGTGTCCAATGTGCTTTTCTCGAACGGATGGATAGCCGATGACGACGGTACGGTATACATCTATTATGCCTCCAGCGACACGCGGATGCACGTGGCGGTTTCTACGGTGGATCGCTTGGTGGACTACTGTCTGCACACGCCTGCCGACGGATTGCGTTCCGCAGCTTCAGTGGCGGCGGTGAACGCGCTGATAGATCGCAACGAGGCATTTCTGAACGGGTAAAATAGAAGGAATATAAAGGCATTGATAAGATAAAGTCGTTTTTAATGCGGAATGGCTGTTTTTTAGGTGGAAAGAGAAGTGGATAATGCCATTTATTTTCTTGTCGAAAGGGAATAAATGGCTAATTTTGTAATTATAAACCCAAAATAGATATTGTATGAAAAAGATTGCTTTATGGGCTATGTGCATAGCCGTAATGGTGTTGTCGGGTTGCCGGAAGGCTCCGGAATGGAAAGCGGAACATGTGTTTGTCATCGGTTTGGACGGATGGGGCGCCTACAGTGTGGAAAAGGCGGATATGCCGAACGTGAAGGCGTTGATGGATGCCGGATGCTACACGTTGAAAAAACGCAGTGTACTTCCTTCATCCAGTGCTGTAAATTGGGCTTCCATGTTTATGGGGGCAGGTCCTGAACTGCACGGGTACACGGAGTGGGGATCAAGAACACCCGAACTACCCTCGCGTGTGCTGAACGAGCATGGCATTTTCCCCACCGTGTTCAGCGAGTTGCGCAAGGCGGCTCCCGATGCCGAGATGGGCGTACTGTATGAATGGGATGGTATCAAGTATCTGGTAGATACGCTGGCTTTGAACCATCATGCGCAGGCACCCGACTATAACACGCATCCTACGGCTTTGTGTGACATGGCCTGTGAGTATATTACGCAGAAGAAACCGGTGTTGAGTGCTTTCTGTTTCGACAACCCTGACCACGTGGGGCACGGTGACGGACACGATACTCCGGCTTATTATGCCAAACTGAGAGAACTGGACGGCTATGTGGGCCGTATTGTGGATGCCATCAAAGAAGCGGGTATTTATGAAAACAGCATCATTATTGTCACCGCTGATCATGGGGGAATCAATAAGGGACATGGCGGAAAGACCATGGAGGAGATGGAAACGCCGTTCATTATCGCCGGAAAGAACATCAAGAAGGGGGGAGCTTTCGAAGAGAGCATGATGCAGTTTGACTGCGCGTCTACTATAGCATCTGTTTTCAATCTGGAGCAACCGCAGGTGTGGATAGGACGCCCCATGACACAGGTGTTTGAATAAAAGATGAAGCGGATACTATGAAATTGCATATCGTTGATATTCTGATTATTTGTGCTTATCTGATGGTTATTGTCGCCATCGGGTTGTTTTTGAAAAAGAAGGCGGCAAAGAATATGGATTCTTATTTTTTGGGCGGAAAGTCGTTGCCGTTTTATATGTTGGGACTGTCGAATGCATCGGGCATGTTTGATATTACCGGCACCATGCTGATGGTGTATTGGGCTTTTGCTTATGGGTTCAAAAGTCTGTGGATTCCATGGTTGTGGCCCGTGTTCAATCAAATTTTCCTGATGGTCTATCTGTCGGTGTGGCTCCGCCGGAGCAATGTGCTGACGGGCGCCGAATGGATAAAGACCCGTTTCGGGCAGGGGCGGGGGGCTACGCTCTCGCATACTATTGTCATTGTCTTTGCTCTGCTCAGCGTGCTGGGTTTCTTGAGCTACGGGTTTATCGGAATCGGCAAGTTCATGGAGATCTTTTTTCCGTGGGAGGTAGTGTCGCAGTATGTGCCCTGGGATATTCCGGTACAATATGTGCCTCATTTTTACGGCATTTTCTTTACGGCCATTGCTACCTTCTATGTGATGCTGGGCGGTATGCTCAGCATTGTGTGGACGGATGTGGTGCAGTTCCTCATCATGACGGTGGCGGGTGTGGTCATTGCCATTATCGGGATGAACATGGTGGCTCCTGAAATGATCCGGGAATTTGTGCCTGCAGGGTGGGAGTCGCCTTTCTTCGGCTGGACGCTGGACATTGACTGGAGTGAACGGATGAGTTTGCTGACGGAACGCATGGCGGACGAGCCTTACAGCCTGATGGGTGTCTTTGTGATGATGGCGTTGCTGAAAGGGATTTTTATGAGCATGGCGGGGCCTGCTCCGAACTATGACATGCAGAAGATCCTGTCGTGCAAGTCACCCAAGGAGGCGGCGCTGATGAGCGGTTCGGTATCGGTCATTCTGCTGATTCCGCGTTATCTGATGATTATGGGGTTTGCGTTGCTGGCTATCTATTTCTTTAAAGTGGATGGAGGACTGGAACAGATGACGGCTGTCCACACGGATTTCGAAACAATTCTTCCTCACCTGATTACGAAGTATGTGCCGGTGGGGCTGGCGGGTTTGTTACTGGCAGGATTGCTGTCGGCATTCATGTCTACATTCGCTTCTACGGTGAATGCGGCACCGGCCTATGTGGTGAATGATATTTATCTGAAGTATATCAACCCAAGGGCTTCCGTCAGGACACAGATACGGGCGAGTTACCTTGTTTCGGTACTGGTGGTGGTTATCAGTACGGTGATGGGCTTTTTTCTGAAGGACATCAACGAGATTTTCCAGTGGATTGTGGGCGCGTTGTTCGGCGGATATATTGCCGCCAATGTGTTGAAGTGGCACTGGTGGCGGTTTAATGGTGAAGGGTATTTCTGGGGAATGACTTCGGGTGTGGTGGCTGCCATTGTGATGAAGTTCACGGTGCCCGATTCGTTGGTACTTTATTTTTTCCCCGTGTTGTTCGGCATTTCGCTGGTGGGTTGTATCGTGGGTACGTACTCGGCACCTCCTACTGACGAGGAGACGCTGGTGAACTTCTATATCCGGGTACGTCCGTGGGGGTGGTGGAAACCGGTGGCGGCCAAGGCGGTAGCACGCTATCCGCAGGTGACGCGCAACCGCCATTTCAAGCGGGATATGTTCAATGTGGCGATTGGTATCGTGTGGCAGTGCTGTCTCACTATTGTACCCATGTATCTGGTGGTGCGCGGTACGGGGGGACTCATTGCGTCGGTGTTGCTGCTGGTGGTGACCACCGTGGTGTTGAAATATACCTGGTACAGGCCGTTGTGCAGGGAAGAGAAGGAATATGATGAGTTGATGAAACGTATCGGAATGGACTGATAGACAAAAAAGGGTAAATGTGTCAAAACTAAAATGGCTACCCCGCAAAGTTACAGATCGTATTTATAACACTTAAAAAAGGGTCGTATCAAGCTCTGTATTGAGTAATGATACGGCCCTTTCTTTAGCCTTTTAGGATGTTCAAATGCCAGATTATAAGTTCATATTTTCAAAAACAGAGTTTTGACATCCTCTTTTTGTCTGTCAATATCAACCGGAAGGTTTAGCTCACTTCGGGCGGCTCCAGTATGCGGCTGGCGTACTCATGTTGTAGCGGTAGCTCGACACCTTGTTTCATCAATATTCTTCCGGAGAACATTTTGTTGTCCAGTGGCAGCGGACGGGCATCTTTTCCGGTTTAGTTCCGTGATGCGGTATTGCTTGTCGGCTTTCAGCCTGTCCATGCGGAAACGGGGAATAATCTGATTGCAATAATGCTGAATCTTGTAGGCAAGAACACGGCATGTTTTTTTTTTCTGTGGGGTGTAGAGCATCAGTGAGGAAACACCTTTATCATTGTAAGGCGAGATGAGACGGTATGATAAATTGTCCAGCTGTATCATCGGACGGATTTTCTTGTAGGTAATAATGGCTTCACGTTTTCGGGGACGGACAACGGCAGGGGAGGTGTTCGGAGTAGCTATCAGAATATCTTGTTCCTATACCCGGAGCGGAAAGGAAGAGAAGAGGCATAAGTTTGCCGGAAGTAGTTTTTTCATGGGATGGTATTTTTTTTGAAGAATAATGATCTGTATGTTTGGAGTTATGCAAAAAATGAAAGAAGTTTTTGGCATTTTATGATAGAATATTATTCATGTGGCACTATGTGCGCATTTTATGTAATTATGAGGTGCTTTGCCGCAATAAATATCAAGGAATCTTTTTATCTTTGCGAATATTGGTAATCAGTGCTTAAGTATAAAAAAAGGTTATGGAAAAGAGAGATAAAGAGGAAATGAGCCGCAGGAAGTTTCTGAAGATAGTAGGCGTCAGTGCGGCTGCATCGGCGGCAGCCCTGTATGGTTGTGCATCCGAAGGGAAACCGGCTTCATCCGAGGCTTCTGTGTTGGGCGAAGTGCCTGTGGATAAAATGACGTATCGCGTTTCTCCCAAAGGGGAGCGTGTTTCACTTTTAGGATATGGATGTATGCGCTGGCCGTTGAAACCTGCACCGGACAGCGATGGAAATGTGATAGATCAGGATGCGGTGAATGAACTGGTGGATTATGCTATCGCTCACGGAGTGAATTATTTCGATACATCTCCTGTCTATTGCCAAGGGTTTTCTGAAAGAGCCACCGGTGCGGCCTTGAAACGTTATCCCCGCGAAAAGCTCTTGATTGCGACAAAGATGTCCAATTTCCAAAACTATACTCGTGAGAATTCCATCAAGATGTACCATCAGTCGATGAAAGAATTGCAGACGGATTATCTGGATTATTATTTGCTTCATTCCGTAGGTGGAGGGGAAGGGATCAAGACTTTCCATGACCGTTATATTGACAATGGATTTCTTGACTTTTTACTAAAAGAGCGTGAAGAAGGCCGTATTCGTAATTTGGGATGGTCATTTCACGGATCGGTGGAAGTGTTTGATTATTTGCTGTCGCTGGATGTGAAATGGGATTTTGTGCAAATTCAGATGAACTATGTAGATTGGCGCCATGCTTCGGGTAGAAATGTTAACGCGGAATATTTGTATGGAGAGTTGGCCAAGCGTGGAATTCCGGCTGTGATTATGGAGCCGCTGTTGGGAGGACGTTTGTCTAAACTGAACGACCACCTGGTGGCGCGCTTGAAGCAGCGTCGCCCGGAGAACAGTGTGGCATCGTGGGCGTTCCGTTTTGCCGGTACGTATCCCAACGTGTTGTGTGTGCTGAGTGGAATGACTTATATGGAACATTTGCAGGATAACCTTCGGACTTATTCGCCCTTGGAACCTTTGAATGAGGAAGAAAAAGAGTTCTTGGAAGAAACAGCCCAATTGATGCTGAAGTTCCCTACGATTCCTTGCAATGACTGCAAATATTGTATGCCCTGTCCTTACGGGTTGGATATTCCGGCGATTCTGGTGCATTATAATAAATGTGTCAACGAAGGAAATGTGCCTAAAAGCAGTCAGGATGAGAATTACCGCCGTGCACGGCGTGCTTTCCTGATAGGTTATGATCGTAGTGTGCCCAAACTGCGGCAGGCAAGCCATTGTACCGGATGTAACCAGTGTAATCCGCATTGCCCTCAAAGCATTGATATTCCCAAAGAACTGCATCGCATAGACGCATATGTGGAACAGTTGAAACAAGAGACTTTATAATGGAATGGATAAACATGATAAAATAACGAATGCTTATGTTACGTAAAATAAGACTTGCCGCCGCCCTTTTGTTCTTTACAATGATCACGTTGCTGTTTTTGGATTTTACTGGAACTGTGCATGGTTGGTTTGGCTGGATGGCGAAAATACAGTTCCTTCCTGCCGTGCTGGCATTGAATGTGGGGGTGGTGATAGCCCTTGTTTTGTTGACTCTGCTTTTGGGGCGTGTCTATTGTTCGGTTATCTGTCCGTTAGGGGTGTTTCAAGATATCATTTCCTGGGTTTCGGGAAAGGTAAAGAAGAATCGTTTCCGCTACTCGCCTGCTTTGTCGTGGTTACGCTATGGGGTATTGGCAGTGTTTGTCGTCGCTTTGGTAGCAGGGGTGGTTTCATTGGCGGCGTTGATTGCTCCTTACAGTGCATACGGCCGTATCGTTTCTAACCTGCTGACACCTTTGTATCAGTGGGGGAACAATGTACTTGCCCTATGGGCGGAGCGTGTGGACAGTTATGCTTTTTATTCGGTAGATGTTTTGGATGAAAGGTCTTTCTACTTTTGCAGTTGCAGTGGGTACTGTGATTGTGCTTTTTATTTTGGCATGGCGTGGAGGAAGAACTTATTGCAATACCATTTGCCCGGTGGGTACAGTATTGGGATTCTTATCTAGATATTCTTATTTTAAACCGGTTATTGATACGTCTAAATGTAATGGTTGCGGACTTTGTGCTCGTAATTGCAAGTCTTCCTGCATTAATCCCAAAGCACATGAGATTGATTATTCCCGTTGTGTTGCTTGTATGGATTGTCTAGGCAAGTGCCGCCAAGGGGCAATAAAATATGTATCGGGGCAGATGCTTCTGAAGAAACAGACTCCGGCAAGTGAAGGAATTGGCAAACAGGTTTCTCAGGCGTCTTTAAACAAAGAAAAGGTAGATACTGCACGGCGTGGGTTCTTTACGGTTTCGGCTTTGATTGCTGCAAGTGTTGCCGTAAAAGCTCAGGAAAAGAAAGTGGATGGCGGTCTGGCTCCTCTTCTATAGATAAGAAAGTTCCCAAGCGTGCCACTCCTATTGTTCCTGCGGGAGCATTGAGTTTCCGTCATTTTGCGCAGCACTGTACGGCTTGTCAGCTTTGTGTGTCGGTGTGCCCTAATCAGGTATTGCGTCCGTCCGGTGATTTGAAACATCTGATGCAGCCCGAGATGTCTTACGAACGTGGATATTGTCGTCCTGAGTGTGCGAAATGTGCAGAAGTATGTCCTACTGATGCTATTCACTTGGCTGATCTGACAGAGAAGTCATCTGTACAGATTGGTCATGCTGTGTGGGTTGCTCAGAATTGTATAGTGAACACAGATGGGGTAAGTTGTGGAAATTGTGCCCGTCATTGTCCTACGGGGGCTATCTTGATGGTTCCTAAAGATGCCGATGATGGAAAATCACTTAAGATACCGGTTGTGAATACAGAACGTTGCATCGGTTGTGGCGCTTGTGAAAATCTTTGTCCGAGCCGCCCGTTTAGTGCTATTTATGTAGAAAGGTCATGAGATGCATCGTATTATCTGAATGAAATAGAAAGGAAGATGGATGAATTAATCAGATTGTTGCATGAAGGCGGCTATTCCTGTGTTATCAGAAAGGAAGAGATCCGTACTTTTACCCAACGCGGGGTAGCCGATTTATATGATTTGCTGAATCAGCATCCGGTCTTTTTTGCATGGAGCGCAGGTTGCTGACAAGGTGGTAGGAAAAAGCAGCTGCCGCATTGATGGTGCTGGGGGGGTGTCCGGGAGGTTTATACGGATATCATCAGTGAGCCTGCATTGGCTGTATTGCACAAGGCGAATATTAGGGTGGAGTGTGTTCAAATAGTTTCTCGTATTTGGAACAGAAACCGGACAGGTTGGTGTCCTTTGGAAACTCTTTGCTATGAGTTGGAATCGCCTGAGGCTATGTATCCGGTGATTCAGAATTTTGTGGAAAGGATGAGGAGCTTCGGAAGCTAACTTCGTGGTTCTTGTCTTGTTTCAAATGTGCTGATGATGCTGTACGTTCGGAGAGTAAACGTTTTGCATATAATCTTAACTAATGTTGTCTGTCAGATGGTTTTCTTCGAAACTTAATGAAATTTTGCTAGGAATTCTTAAATCTTCATTATCTTTGAAGCATAAAACAATAAGATTATGAGTGACCAGATAAAACAAATAGCTGAGCGTCTCCAGGGATTAAGGGACGTTCTGGAACTGACTCCTGATGAAGTGGCTAAAAGTTGCCAGCTTTCAGTGGAAGAGTATTTGGGTATGGAAAGCGGGGAGAAAGATATTTCTGTCAGTGCTTTACAGAAAATAGCCCGTAAATACGGTATTGCATTGGATGTATTAATGTTTGGTGAAGAACCTAAGATGAGTTCTTATTTTCTGACCCGTTGTGGTTCAGGAGTGTCGGTAGAACACCAAGGCGTATAAATATCAGTCATTGGCTTCCGGTTTTCGCGGGCGTAAGGCTGATCCTTTTATTGTGACTGTAGAACCGAAACCCGGAAAATACTCCGATTCATTTTAACTCACATGAGGGACAAGAATTCAATTTGGTTATTGAAGGAAGAATGTTACTTAATATAAATGGAAAAGAATTGATCTTGAATCCAGGTGACAGTCTTTATTTTGATTCTTCTATTCCACATGGTATGATGGCATTGGATGATAAGACTGTGAAATTCTTGGCAGTAATATTATAATAAATTGAGATTAAAAAAGACTGCGTTGTCATTGACCGCAACTATTTCTAATTTTTGGTTCTCAATTTTTAATTGAATAAGATTATGGTAGAAAAATTCTTAGAACAGACCACATTTACCTCACAAGAGGACTTTATAAAGAATTTAAAGATTAAAATCCCTGAAAATTTTAATTTTGGTTATGATATAGTAGATGCCTGGGCTGCCGAAGAACCCGATAAGAAAGCATTGTTATGGACTAATGATAAAGGGGAGCATATACAATATACTTATGCAGACTTGAAAAAGTATACGGATATGACTGCTTCTTATTTTCAGAGCCTTGGTATTGGTCATGGTGATATGGTGATGCTTATTTTTTAAAGCGTCGTTATGAGTTCTGGTACTCTATTATTGCCTTGCATAAGTTAGGAGCTGTGGTTATTCCTGCAACTCATCTGTTGACAAAAAAGGATATCGTATATCGTTGTAATGCTGCTGATATCAAGATGATTGTAGCTGCAGGAGAAGATGTGATAACAAAGCATATTATAGATGCCATGCCCGATTGTCCTTCAGTAAGAAAACTGGTCAGTGTAGGACCGGATATTCCGGAGGGTTTTGAAGATTTTCATAAAGGTATTGAAAAAGCTGCTCCTTTTGTCAAACCGGAACATCCCAATACGAATGAAGATACTTCATTAATGTATTTCACTTCGGGCACTACAGGCGAACCTAAGATGGTGGCACATGATTTTACATATCCTTTGGGACATATTGTAACTGCCAGTTTCTGGCATAATTTGCATCGTGACAGTCTTCATCTTACCATTGCCGATACAGGTTGGGGGAAAGCTGTCTGGGGAAAACTTTATGGACAGATGATAGCAGGAGCCAATATTTTTTGTGTATGATCATGAAAAATTTACACCGGCAGATATTCTTGGAAAGATTCAGGATTATCATATCACTTCTTTATGTGCTCCTCCTACTATTTATCGTTTTTTAATTAAGGAGGATATTAGTAAATATGATCTTTCTTCTTTGGAATACTGTACTACGGCGGGAGAGGCTTTGAACTATTCTGTATATGAAACGTTCAAGAAAATCACAGGTATCCGTCTGATGGAAGGTTTTGGACAAACGGAAACTACATTGACTTTAGGTACTTTTCCTTGGATGGAGCCTAAACCCGGAAGTATGGGGGTACCTAATCCTCAATATGATATAGATTTGTTGACACACGACGGGCGTTCTGCTGAGGATGGAGAACAAGGTCAGATTGTTATTCGTACAGATAGGGGGCAAACCATTGGGGGATTGTTCAAAGAATATTATCGTGCTTCGGAATTAACGGAAGATGCTTGGCATGATGGTATTTATTATACAGGTGATGTGGCTTGGCGTGACGAGGATGGTTATTTTTTGGTTTGTAGGCCGTGCTGACGATGTGATCAAGAGTTCGGGTTATCGTATAGGCCCGTTCGAGGTGGAAAGTGCTTTGATGACCCATCCGGCTGTTGTGGAATGTGCCATTACCGGTGTGCCTGATGAAATCCGTGGTCAGGTGGTAAAGGCGACGATTGTCCTTTCTAAAACTTTTAAGGGTAAGGAAGGACCTGAGTTGGTAAAGGAGTTGCAAGATCATGTGAAGCGTGTGACTGCTCCGTACAAGTACCCGCGTGTCATAGAGTTTGTAGAAGAACTTCCAAAGACCATCAGTGGAAAGATTCGTCGTGTGGAAATCCGTGAAAAGGATAAATAATCAGTTGTGGACTGATCGGAGTTTTATTGGTAAAATAATTAAAAATGAAAAAGGTTTTACTTCTTGTGTTTTTAAGTCTGACCTGGTTGTCAGCAAGTGCGCAAGCCTTGGTTCCTATTACATGGACAGCCTATGGTCTGACTTTTTGAGGCTCCAAAAGGGATTTTGGTGGAGGAGGATACAGAGGAGACTTTTCTTCTGAACAATTCCAGGTTTTATATCACCATTCAGTCTTTGGATTCGGATGGTATGACAAAAAGTGACTTGAAGAGTGTATTAAAAGACTATGCCAATGATGACGGGGTGAAAGACCAGTCGGCTGTGCAGGAGTTTGAGTTACCACAGTTTTTCGGTACTTATTTAAAAGGAAGCTGCGAAACAGATCATTGTCTTTATGCTTGTCTGATGACTAAGGCGGCAGGTAGTGGATTTTATATATCTATTATCTATAGCAAGGAAAATGAAAATATTGCCGAAAAAAATACTGAAAAAGTTTTACAATGGAGGAATAAACAAAAGAGCGTTAATGCTTGTTTCTTAGATAAGAAGAAAGCGTTCAAAATTTACCAGAAAATTACTAGATTATTAATAGCAAATGAAAGGACTGGCTTCGTGAGAAGGTAGTCCTTCTTTTTGTGTAGTTATGAATGTTTAGGGAATCTATGATTCATGTGTAATATGCTTTGCCGACATCAGAATATCAAATGATTTTGGGCCATAATAAGGGACATTCAGAAAATAATATAAGTTAGCCAACTAATTCGCAATACTTTAAGTATGCATTAGCTGGCTAACTTATTATTCTATGAATGTTTCAGGTTAAGGCATTAACGTCCGGTCCACCATAAGGAGGAGTGATGATATTATCTGAGCCTCCTAATAACTCTACAGCTTGTTTATAGCCTTCGGGGTCTGCATTCTCCAGACTGGAAGGATATCGCATACGCTGTGGATAAAATTCCCATTTCTGTCCGTCTTTCCAAGAATTAGGATTCCAGACATTAACCATGTCTGAACCGGTCATTGAACTTTCGTTTGCAGGAATCTCAAAGAATGGTAATCCCAAACGGCGGAAATCCGACCACATTTCCAATACCAAATACGGAGTTTGTGCAATGAATTTTTGAGTGATAATTTTAGTCAGATGGTCATTCAATGCTTTTCCATATAACGTTTTAGAAGCTGTAGGATATTCATAAGTAACAGTCTTCTGTTCCTTGCTGTATCCATCCACATAAGTCATTTGTTCAGCAGTAGGTTCAGTGGTATGATCAAATTTGACTGAAGTACCTACACGATTGTAGTTGGTGGAATTCAGATAATCATTCACATATTCGCTAACACCAAAGTATTCAAAACTAGCTTTAATACCGTTTTCATAGGCTTCTTTCGCTGTTATTCCAGTGTTCCAACCATACAATGAAGCTTCTGCTAGCAAGAAATACGTTTCCCATGCTGCAAAGAATATGCGAGATTTGCCCTGACAATAGTCTTTACCCAACATTGGAAGAGTACAGCCGGGGCCATATCCATTTGTCACTAGTTGGTTATAAGCCAAGGTTGGCGACCATCCACCACGCGAACCAGCGGGATAACCATTCCAACAACGAGTTGCATCAATCTTTATTTCTCCGGGATTATCCTTGTTAGGAATCGGATTTCCGTTTTCGTCTACTGTGTAAAGAACGAAATCTTTAGCTGTCCTGTCATTATATTTATCTATGTAGTTCTCAGCATTTTCATCATCAGGCAGACAGAATATCTTTAATGCACGCGGATCAAGATTTTCCGGCATACCATCCAGCCAATATTGTTTAGTAGGATTATCTGTATTAGCAACATAATGTCTGTCATATTTAATACCTAAATAATTAGCTGGTTTAACATAACTAGCCAAATCGGAACGTTGTTCTGTTACTTTAATACCACCTAAATTAGTCAGAAGATTAGCAACTGTTGAGGAAAGAACCTGATCGTCAAATGAACGGGTATATACTCCGGAAAAGACATCCCATCCATCATTTTCTTTTACTGCAAACATCTCATCAGCCGTTAAAATCTTGTTACCTTTGGCCGCATCCTCAAATTCGGCCTGTGCAGTTGCCTTGTCGATGTTTGATAAACGCATGGCCAGACGCATACGGAGTGAATTTGCATATTTCTGCCACTTCACAGGATCATATTTTACATTGTCAAACGGGTCGCATTTGCCTTCTGCCTCAACAGGCAGGACAGAGGTGTTAATAGTTGCTGCGGCTTCTTTCAACTCCTTTAAAATGAATTCATAATCATCTTTCTCTGAGTTGAAAACAGGATTTTCCCCTAGGAAACTTTCAATAGGATAAGGTCCGAAATTATCGACAAACTCACTGATAAGATAGGCACGCCAAATACGGGCAAACTGCTTTACGTTCGGGAAAAATTCTTTTTCATGTGCAGTGGTAGTGGCCGCTTCGAGCTGGTTCTCTACTGCTGTAATAGCCAACGTCGCATTTTTAATACTGGCGCTGAGATCAGGATAATAATAAGCAGATGTATAATCATCACTATAGCGGCCTACGTTCAGAAAACTCATTTCTCCACAAATTCTGGCAGCACTAGCCCAATTATAGACTACTATACGTTCTGCAGTACCGGGATTCATCTGTGCCTGTCCTATAGAATTATTCAATGCATATTGAGGTTTTACATATTCCTCACCGGCGGCTGTGGGATTGGTATTGACTTCATCAAAGTCAGAGCAGGAAACTAATCCGGCGCAAAAGCCAAGCCCCAAAAAATAATTTATTCATTGTTTTCATTGTTCTTTTTCTTTTTTATGATTAGAAACCAAGAGTCACATTAAACAGGTAAGAACGTGATGTCGGAGCTGACGAGTTCTCCAAACCTGTTGCATTAGTGCTTGTAGCATATACTGATTCCGGATCAATACCATCCAAATGGCTTGAAATCATCCATACATTATTCACAGTGAAACCAAGCTTAACCTGTTGGAACGGAGTCTTTTTCAACATAGATGACGGGAAACGATAACTCAAGGCGATGTTACGCAAACGGATGTTGGTTGCATCATAAATATAAGCTTCCGAAATACCGGCGCGACCTGTAGCCAAAGCTTTATAATAACGTTCTAAAGAAACACTTTGATCATTTACCTTATAACCGTTGCCATCTTTGATAACTCCCGCTACAACGATATCCTCACGTTTACCGCCAGGAGCAGTACATTCGGCAATACCACTACGTTGCAAGTTCATATTGGTGAATGAGAAAATATCGCCACCAAAACGTCCGTCAATCAGGAAACTAAGTGTGAAGTTTTTATAATTAAATGTATTTGTCCATCCTAATAGGAAGTCAGGCTGTTGTTCACCAATCTTATGCTTGTCACTAGTGGCCTGTGGCAGTCCTGATTCATTGAGTAATAATTGTCCTTTAAAGTCTCCTTCTTCTACTCGTTGATATTTGGTACCCCAGATTTCACCATAAGCACCTCCCGCAACTGCATAGACCTGCAATGCGTCAGAACCTCCTAAAGCATTACTGCATACCTGGTTTTCCCGGTAATAATTCAATAATCTTACTCTTGTTCTGAGAGAAGTTCAACTGAGTATCCCAACTAAATTGAGCTGTTTCGATAGGGCGTGCATTCAACATGATTTCAATACCGGTATTTTGAATGTTACCTGCATTTACTTTCATGTTATCATAACCGGAAAGGTTATTTAAAGGAATATTCATTAACTGGCGTTTTGCGTTTGTCTTGTACCATGCAAAGTCAACTCCTAAACGGTTATTGAAGAATTTCAATTCAGCACCGGCTTCCCAAGAAGTAATCAACTCGCTGCGTACATCTGCATCGTATTTGGTTTTTCCTTGTCCGGCAGTTGTATTGCCATTAGGGTCTGAACCAATACTATATGTATTATATAACTGATATGCATCCATATCGTTACCTACTTGTGCAAAAGATGCACGTGCTTTAGCATAAGTAAACCATTCGGGCATGCCTTTGCCTACTTTACCCACCATATCACTGATCACCCATGACAATGAAACAGACGGATAGAAGAATGAACGGTTTTCTTTATTCAAAGCTGATGACCAGTCATTACGGAAAGTTGCATCCAAGAATGCCCAACCATTATAGTTGATCCCAAGAGTTCCATACAAAGAATTGATTTTTTATGAATATAGGTTTCGGTTATTGACAAATCTTTTTTTGTCACCATTGGCTAAAGAGAATAAATCGGGCGCAGTCAATTTTCCCATAGAATTATCCAAACCTGTAGATTTTCTTTCCATTAAGTTACCACCAAAAAGAGAAATTACCACCAAATTTTCCAAACAATTCATCTTTATGGCCACTGATCAAAAAGCTGAAATTATTTTCGAAGAACTTTTTCTCACTAGTGCTGTAACGGCTGTTCTTATTATTAGTAGGACTTCCTGCATACAATTTCTCTTCACCCTCAGTGAAATACATATCACTACCGGCTTTGATTTCAGCATCCAGCCAATCTGTAAATTTGTACTTCAATGATCCGTTCATCAGGAAACGATTGCGGCTATCTTTATTGGGATTATAATCTTTAGACCAATAAGGGTTGATACCCCCTTTACTCCACCAGATCATTTCACCGAATTCGTCTTTGACAGGGCTGGAAAAGTCACGGATGTCAATAGTCGTAGGCATATTGAAAATAGTATAAAATGCATTATTCCCACGTGCACCACTGATAGGGCGGTTTTCTGCGAGGGTATTGATGTATTGTACTTTTGCATCAATGCTCCAACGATCATCTTTACCAAAAGTAGAAGATGCACGCAAAGTTAAGTTTGTACGGCTTAAGTTAGCACCCGGTATCATGCTGGAGTCATCCATACGATTCAATGAAGTGTAAATGGATGTTTTATCATACTGCTGCTGGAATGATATGCTTTCTGATAAGTTCACACCTGTATCAAAGAAATTTTTTACGTTATCAAAGATTTGCATATTTGCAGTTGTACCATCCCATTTTGTATAGCTTTGCCCCCTGTTACTTCAGGTTCCCCAGCTATAGCTGTTAGTTGAGTCGAACACGCCATTCTCACCTTGTCCAAAGGCTTTTTGGCGTTTAGGGAGCATAAATGTTGTCTCAGCGGAAACTGAACCAGAGATGGTGATACCCAAACCTTCACGCTTTGTTCCTTTTTTTAGTTGTAATCAAAATAACACCATTACCGGCACGAGAACCATAAAGTGCAGCAGCTGACGCACCTTTCAAAACAGACATTGATTCAATATCTTCAGCATTAATATCTGAAAGTCCATTACCCATATCCAATGTCGGGTTATCAATATCATTATTACTTGCTCCTGTAAAGTTATCCATTGGCACACCATCGACAACAATTAACGGCTGGTTCAAACCCGTTACAGAATTACTACCACGAAGCTGAATCTTAGAAGAACCGGCAGGACCATTACTTGAACGGATAATCTGGACACCTGAAACTTTACCTGTCAAAGCATTTGCGAGGTTCGTTTCACGAGCTTCAAGTAACGCGTCACCTTTTACCTCCTGCATGGCATAACCCAGTGCTTTTTTCTCACGTTTGATACCAAGAGCAGTCACTACAACTTCACCCAATGTTTGTGTGTCATCCTGTAAAGTTACATTCATGGGTTGTCCATCCCAAGGAATCTCTACTGTTTGATAACCTACAAATGAAATTTGAATGATATCCCCTTTTTTCACATTGGATAAAGAGAAGTCGCCATCAAGTCCGGTTATCGTACCATTAGTCGTACCTTTCACTACTACAGACGCACCGATAACGGTTTCACCTGTAGCGTCTACTACAACTCCTGTACAAGCTCCATTTTGTTGTGTGATTTTCACATCGGCAACGCCGGGATTGGCGACCGCGTATGCTGCTCCTGTAGAGGCACCCATTAGGAACAGCAACATACTGACTGATTTTAGTCGTTTTAACATAGCTGTGATTTTTTTTTTAAAGTTTATTGAAAATCAAGTAATTCCGTTTCCTTTAGTTCCTTCAGAACTACTCTTAGAGCTATATATCTGAATATCAGTGCGTTTTATTTTTTATGCCTCAAAAAGAAAAATTGTATTTAAAAGTCTATAGAAGGACTTTTTAAATACAATTTTCTATCTATTTTCTACCGAAAAGAGTACTAATATAGAAAAGCCGAATAACCATAATGGTATTTTTTATTATTTATTCCATACTCTATATCATCAGCGACAATATATGCATCAGAAAGTCCATTTTATTTGTTGTTTACCTTTATGTCTACCACCGACTTCAAAAGTATAGCGTCCATCAATAAAGAAATCACTCTCTTTAGAAACGTTTATTTTTTGTGGCAATAACGCAATTGGTTGGCAAAAAAGTTTCCCTGACATTTCAATATCAATCTGACTGGCAGACAATGCATACATTAAATTAGGATTCTCCAAAAACAGTTTATCAGGTTTTTGCAAGCGGCTTATGCCGGAGCCTTCTTTTTGGAGATTCATAGTCAGACAGCTGTCATGGAGGGCATCCAGATAGGCCAGCAATGAATTACGCGAGATTCCTATCCGTTCACTTAGTTTGCTGACATTAGGAATAAAAGGCGCCGACTCTGCAATGATATATAGTAACTGCTTAATTTTAGTTGTATATGAAATATCAACCCCTCTTAATTGTGGAATCTCCAATTCCACAATCAGATTGACCACTTCATTTATTCTTGAATAATAAAGAGAGGGTAATTCATTGTAATAAGGATAATACCCATGTTTCAAATAATCAGAAAAAAATGTTTCAGAACTTTAACTTTGTCTACTATCCCGACAGATAATGCCAGATGATTGTCCAATATATTATTTAAAAGTCAATATCGGCAATGATAGTTTTTCATTCCAGTTTAAATACTCGCGAAAAGAAAAAACCTTGCATTTCATAAACAATAGCCCGCCGGCTTAAATCCGATTTGGCATTTAAGATTTCAAGCAAGGACGAACCTGTAAAGACTACATGAAGTTCAGGGTAAGTCATCATAAATATTTTTCAGTTCTTGAGACCAGTTGGGGTATTTGTGTACTTCATCCAGAAACAGATATTTTCCTCCCCGCTTTACAAAATCGGAAGCTAAATCATAAAGTTTATTTTCACTGAACCAGATATTATCCACACTGGCATAAAGTACGGTTTTATCCATTGAAAGGTTCAGTTTGATATACTGCAACAATAAAGTTGTTTTTCCAACTCCCCGGCCCCCTTTATACCGATAAGACGAGCTTCCCATTCTATCTCATTCATCAGGCTACGTACAAAAAGAAGTATTCGTTATAGCCAGTTTCTTGATAAAGGATTCAAATAATCGTTCCATTTCTTCTTTTTGTTTATCACACATTACAAAAATAGTAATAAATTGTTCATCATGATAAACAAAATGAGTTTTTTTTTTTTAAAGTTGCAGCAATAAATAATATGCTTTGCCGGTATCAGCATATCAAATGATTTTGGGATATAATAAAAAAAAGGCAAGAGAATATATCACATAACCTCTTCCTTTTTAATTAATAAACTTGGACTATCGTCATATTTCAGACTGTTTTTTCATTAATTCAAATTAGGTCCTTCGCCAAATTGCGGATTTCCTTCATCTACCCATACACGCTGAGAGTTTAGTTTGTCAGGATCTGCATTGTCAGTACCATAAGAGAACCCTTGCGCTTTATATGCTGCAATTGTAATATCACGCATCTGATCTGTAGGAGCAGGTTCGCTTACTTTGAAACGTCTCGGAATTAATGTTGAATAATCCAATAAATCACTAAATTCCTCCCAAGGTAATAATGTACTGTTTTTCATGGGAATACCGGAACGACGTACATTTATAAACTGATCAAGAGGGCTCATTATATAGTGGATGTACTGCTGAATATATACCTTTTCCAAATCAGATTTAGTATCACCAGTTAATTTGAAAGCATCATGAGAGAGCATTTCATTAACCATGGTATCATCAATCTTAATAGTAAAGCATCGAGCGGGTCATTTACACAAGTACGTGAATAATAAGGAACTTGATTGAGTTCCGCTGCTTTGTCATATACATAAGCAGATAAACGACAACCTTCTGTCAGATATTCTTGAGCCGATTTAGGTGCATTAGCTCCTAATAATTTAAATTCAGCTAATAATAATTGTACTTCTGCTGCTGAGAAATAAATGCCATACCATGGGGTTATTTGAATATCTTTATCAGGTGTTACATCCGGTGCATCTGGATAAGTGAAGTCATAAATACCTTTTACTAATTCCTGATTGCGGAATGACAGCGCTTCATAATCTCTTGTTCCACCTGCGGAAGTTTTTAACTGGAACAATAAACCTGTAGGGTCAAAAAATCCATTTGTTATTCTCTTCCAAGCCAGCACCAATCTTTAAAGGGGCTCCGTAATAACGTGTACCCATGGTTCGCCTGAACCTGTCCAGCCTTTAAATTTACCGTCTTCGATAATAGCGTTTTCTCGGCGATATAAGGAGGAATTTCTTTACCTTGATCCAAGAATGCTTGTATTACAGCTCCGTTAAACTCATTCTTTGTGAAGGCACTTAACAGACGTGTGTCGCGGTTGTCTTTCATAAAGTCAATTAATAAATCATGTCCGGCACCTTGAGGGAAATCATTGTTCCAGTGATTGTTTGTTCTTCCGCGATTATAAATAAAATCATCAGTTGCGGATTCTAATATACCAGCCTGATTGGCTATGACTTCATTTGCTATCTTAATGGCTCTGTTTCTGTCTTTATTAACAAGACGTGCTGCTAGCTTTAATTTTAAAGAGTTGGCGAATTTCGCCCATTTTTGACATCGCCATTGTATATGAAATCCTGATTACCTAAGATATCGCTAATATTATTAGTCGTAAGATAGTTAATAGCCTCGTCCAATTCCTTCAACCAATAATCATATAATTCTTCCTGTGTGTCAAATTTGGGGATACAATGTGCCTCCATAACGAGCCATCTCTGCTTCCGTGTATTGAAGTGAGCCATACATATCGCTATCACCCATTGCCAGAAAGACAGCTAAAGGATTACATAGATATTGAATATATCCATAACGTGCTTTATCTTCATCAGACATTTGAGAAATTTGATAACGTAAATCATTTATCATACGTAAAGTATCGTATATATTCGATCCTGTACTACCTTGCTCGGTTATCAGATTAAAACTGTCTACATTACCACTTGGGCTAACAATACACTGTCCCCAAGCACCAATACGCGGAAAATCATAATACCATGCAGAATAATCCATCGGTTCGAATTGATATAGGCATTCCGTGAATAAAAAAACGGATATTAGGAGTTGAAATGTCACCTTCACTTGAGTTTATATCTTTAAACTCATCGGCACAAGAGGATAAAAGTCCTGCACCTAAAATGCATGAAGCAAATAAATATTTTAATTTCATACTAATTCAATTTTATATTGTTAAAGCATTATGCATTAGAATTCGGCATTAATAGTAAACGTATAGTTTCTAATATATGGTTCATAACCACGGATACGGAATTCTGCAGATCTATTACCACGAACACTTTCCGGGTGAACGTTATTAGGCAATGAATTATATATATAGCCTACATTGCGTGCTGCTAAACTTAAATTCAAACCTTTAGCACCAATCTTTGATGCTATGCTTTTTGAGGCATACGATATGACAATGTGATATCACGAAGAGCTATGTAACTTAACTCATGCACCCAGTCATCATTAACGACACCTTCGCCCCAAGAATTTCTAAACACATGATATGCACTAGCATGGGTCGGTTCGATAATACCTGCATCAATAGCTTGCTGATGGGTCATACCACTGATGTCATGTGATTTGCCATCAATACCTGTAGCTGAAGTACCCGGTGCAAACACTCCTTCTAAAAAAATAACACCATCTTCATAGGTGATTCCATTGCTACCCCCTGCATACTGACTTGTCCAAGTCAAACCACCACTTGCCGCATCACGATATTTTAAAGACGTTTTAGTCCAGCCGGCATTTGAACCGTAACGGTTGCTATACATAGCTACTAAACCACCGATACGCATATCAAGACCTACATGTAAACTTAAATTTTTCCAGCGCAGGCTTGTTGACATAGAACCTAAAAAATCCGGTTGCATATCACCCAATTCCTGAACCACTCCACTTCTACGTTCGTATACAGCACGACGCGTATCACTGTAGTTCAACAAAACTCGCCCTTGATCGTCACGAGCAGGAAGAATATCAGTCATTAACATACCATAACTTCCACCAACTTTAGCAACAGAACCAATACGGTAGTCATAGGCGTTTACTTGACCTGCAAGTGAAATATATTCAGCTGCATCCGGATGGAGTTCTACAATCTTACTCGTATTTTTGGTCCATGTGAAATCTAGTCCCCATTCCCAATCTTCATTTTGGAAAGGAATAGTATTCAAAGCTAACTCTATACCTTGATTCTGAATATTACCAGCATTAATCAATTGTGTACTGATACCTGATACCCAAGGAGTTGCTATTTCCATTATTTGATCTTTGGTATTTTCTTTATAGTAAGTTACATCCAAATTCAGACGGTTTTTAAATGTACGGAAGTCCAAACCAATTTCCCAAGCATTTTTACGTTCCGGTTTTAAATTGGAGGCTTTCATTATTGTATTTAAAGTATTGGTATAAATATTCCCGCCATTAGGCAATTCAATTGTACCAAATCCATAAGCCTGGTTTACATAATAAGGATCGGTATCATTACCTACTTGTGCCCACGAGCCACGAACCTTAGCGAAAGAGATCCATTCGGGCAATTGCTCACGGAATGTTTCACTAATAATCCAAGAACCTGAAACTGAAGGGTAAAAATAAGAATGATTACCTGTACCATTAGCATAAACTAATGCAGAAGACCAATCATTACGTCCTGTAACATCCAAATAGACTTGATTCTTCCATCCTAAATTTAAAGCAAAAAAAATGGCAGAAAGCATACGTTTTTTCGCTTTTCAATCCACCATCGGATTTTTTAGGATTCTTTGAGTTATCAACGAACCATTGTCCAGGAACCACCATACCTCCGTCAGTATTTACAGAATATTCATATCTGCTAGTATTATAATATTCAAAGCGTGCAAAGCCACCAATATAATAATCTTTTATAGTTTTGTTCCAAGTAAACGAGCCACCAAAAAGTGGTTTGTTCCTTTGTGTTTTGCCAAATTTTATAATAGCCTCCATCATTGGCATATCCGGTTCCTAATTCTTTGTTATCACCACGATTGTAGTAATAATTCATATTAGCATCAGCTTTAAATTTCAGCCAGTCGGTTATTTTCATATTAACTTCAAAAGTAGGGCGTACAACTGTTTCTTTTTTGGCGATAATCATATTTATCAATTTCGAACCAATAGGTTTTACCAGAACATTTCCATAGATGTCACCATAATCAGTACTTGCCACTCCACCATGTTCGCCGAGATATTTGTTACGGAAATATTGGGGGTCATAATTGAAGTCCATGTTCCGTTTACGAAATCTTCACCGATCTTGCGTGCTGCATTTCTTGGCGTTGAATTAGAAAAATTCACAGAAGCTGCAACATCTACCCAATCATTTAATTTCTGTGTTGCTTTTACCAAGAAAGAATAACGCTCAAATGTATTATTCGGAGTAGTGGATTCAGCATGTTTATAAGACATGGAAGCATAGAATGTGGTTTTTGTCATTACCACCATGAATAGCTAGATTTGTATTGGTGTTGAAACCTATTTGATACATATCCAACATATTATTTTTTTGTGGGGAATAAGTAGTCATTGTACCGTCATAATTTTTCAATTTGACTACCGTCATATTTAGGGGTGCAAATCCAGTTCCCCAAGTTCCAATTAAGGTATGTTGTCCAGCTGAGTTCACTTGGAATTGTGTTGGTTGCCAGATATTACCATCACCATCTGCGTCATAACGTCCTACATACGCCATCACCATAGACAGTCTGAATATCTGAGTTTTATATGCATGGTCGATACCGAATGTTTGAGAGAAACTGATACCTAATCCACTACCACCCTTGCCACTTTTTAGTAGTAATTACAACAGCACCATTCAAACCACGAGAACCATAGAGTGCAGTCGCTGCGGCACCTTAAAACAGAAACTGTTTCAAAAATCATCAGGATTTAGATTTTTCAATTCATTACCATAGTCACTGGAATTACTCCCCCAGTTCAAGTCATCATTACCAGATACATTATTATCCAGTATAACACCGTCTACTACATAAATAGGCTGGTTGTTATTGCCCATCGTGGAAGCACCACGGATTTGAATTTTGGCTGCGCCAAAGATACCACCATCTGAACTGGAAATTTCAACACCTGCTACTTTTCCCTTGTAATGCAGTAACCGGAGAAATGGTGTTGGCTGCTTTAATTCATCACCCCCCTTACTTCGGTAACGGCATAACCCAGCGCCTTTTTCCTCACGTTTCAATCCTAGAGCGGTTACAACTACCTCACCCAACAATTGAGTATCATCTTTCAAAAAGAACATCTAGAGGTTTCCCGGTCCATTTTATTTCTTGAGTAGCATAACCAACGAAAGAGATAACAATGATATCCCCTTCCTTTTTACATTACTTAAAGAGAAGTCACCGTCAAGCCCCTGTGATAGTACCATTCGTAGTCCCTTTCACTACTACAGATGCACCGATAACACCTTCTCCCGTAGCATCCTTGACGATACCCGTACATGTCCCTGTCTGTTGTGTGATTTTCACATCGGTAACGCCGGGATTGGCGACCGCGTATGCTGCTCCTGTAGAGGCACCCATTAGGAACAGCAACATACTGACTGATTTTAGTCGTTTTAACATAGCTGTGATTTTTTTTTAAAGTTTATTGAAAATCAAGTAATTCCGTTTCATTAGTTCCTTCAGAACTACTCTTACAGCTATTGTGTTGATATTCAATGTAGTTGAATATGATAACGACAAAAAAAATTTCCATTTAAAGCCGTTAAAACAAACTTTAAATGGAAATTTTCTACTTCATTTCTACCCAAATCACTACTTTGCACAAAGAAATAAGGGAGTATTACATTCCGTAAAAGAATGAGAACTTTCAATAATTGATGGGAAAGTTTTTCATCTTACAAATGAAAACAGCATCGGCTCATTGTTTTAGAAAGTCCTTATCTTTTTCAAGAAGAATCAACTCTTTACTTACATATAAATAATATTTGCAAAATAATTCTATGTATAGTCCTGAAGGTCAAAATAAAACAATCCCCTTGTTTTTACAGGAAAAACAAGGGGAACTGTTATTCTTTTAATTTTATTTTCAGTTCTTCGGTCCTTTTGCCAAAATCAGGATTTTCTTTATCCATCCATACACGTTCGTCATGCAAAACTTGTGGATTTTTTGCATTTGTACCTTGATATGTATAACCTTGTGCTTTATATGCAGCGATATGTTATGTCATGTAACTGATCTGATTCCAAAGGCTCCATAACAGCAAATCTTCTAGGGATAGGATAAGAGTCACCCAATTGTTCGTCAAATTCCTTACGCGGTAAAATGGAACTATTCTTCATAGGAACACCAGAACGCATAATGTTAACATATTGATCAATCGGTGCATTAAAATAATGGAGATATTCTTGGATATACACTTTTTCCAAATCAGAAGCTTTATCTCCACTTAAATTATAAGCCTCTTTCTTAAGCCGTTCTGTCAGCCATTCCTCTTGCAGCTTAATGGAAACATCATGAGGATCATTTACGTAGGGACTGTCATAATAAGGTATATGATTCTGACTGGCAACATAATCATATCCTTTTACTGAAGCAGTGATACCGTCTGTAAAATACTCTTGGGCACTTTTTTGTCCATTCCAAGTAGCTCCCAACAGGGTGAATTCAGCCAAGAAGAAATTGGTTTCCGCTGCCGAAAAATACAGACCATACCAGCCATATTGTTGAGTGTCCTGAACCGGAGTAACATCCGGAGCATCCGGATAAGTATATGTCAACAAACCTTTTACCATTTCTTGATTCCGGTAAGTACACGGATAATAGCTTTTCTTGGCACCAGCTGCCGAGTACAAAACAAACAATTGTCCTTTGGGGTCAAAATAATCCTCGTATTTGTCCATCTGCCCTGCACCTATTTCCACAGGAAGGCCATAATAACGTACCCAAGGTTCACCTGGCCCACCCCATTCTTTAAAGACTTTCTTTCCGTCTTTAACCTCAGAAATTACATTCTTTTCTACAAAATCCGGCATTTCTCTTTTTTGATCAAAATAAGCCTGCACAACATTAGAATTGTAGTCATTCTTTTTTGGAAGAAATAAAGCAAACGCGGATCTTTGTTGTTTACCAAAAAAGTCTATAAGATGTTGCGTACCTACTCCTACAGAAAAATCATTATTCCAATTGTTATCGAACTTACCCTTGTTATATACAAAATCATCATCCGTAGTAGCAATTAAGCCAACAGGACTTTCTGCTACCTGTTTTACTATTTCAAAAGCGCGGTTCCGATCTTTGTTTATCAAACGGGCTGCAATTTTCAATTTCAAAGAATTGGCCAGTTTGCCCCATTTTTTCAAATCACCTTTATAAATAAAGTCCTGATTATTCAAAACATCTTTGATTTCATTACTGCTCAGATAATTAATAGTCTGGTCCAGTTCTTTCAGCCATACTTCCAAAAAGTTCCTCTTGAGTGTCATATTTAGGCAATAACAAAGGAGGATTGGTATATCTGGCTTGTTCTGCTTCTGTATATTGACGTGATCCATATAGGTCAGCATCTTGGATACTTAAGTAAACCAACAAAGGATTACAAAGATATTGGATGTATTCATAAGTCGCTTTTTTCCTCTTCAGGCAACTGGCTGATTTGATATCGAATCTCATTAGCATAACGAAGAACTTCGTTTACTTCATAACCACAACCATTGGCTTCATCAGTCGGACGATTTGAACGAGTTGTATTACCTCCTGATGAAACTGTTGTTTGCGACCAGGTAGAAAGGTCATTAAATCCTCCAAACCATTGTGCATAATATCCCGGTTGGAAGGAAGCTTCACATTTAGTGAACAGGAAACGGATATCAGGCTTTGTAATAGTAGACGGATCTGAATTTAATTCAGAGAATTCATCTACACAGGAAGTGAACATTACACTTCCTAAAAAGCAGTGCGGCTGCTAAAGTTCTATATTTCATTGTTGATAATTCTTTTAAAGTTAACAATTAGAAATTGGCATTAATTGTAAATATGTAACTTGCTGTATAAGGCTCGAAACCACGAATACGGAACTCTGAAGCTGAATTAGAACGTACAGATTCCGGATTCAGGTTATTAGGTAATGAATTATACAGATATCCCAAATTACGTGCACTGAATGACAGGTTCAATCCTTTTTGCACCCAGTTTGTGACTGATGCTATTAGGCAAACGATAATTTATAGTAATATTACGCAAAGCGATATAACTCAACTTGTGTACCCAAATGTCATCAATTGTCTGTGCTCCCCATGCATAATTATTTCCATACCATGAACCGGCATGAGTGGGTTCCAGTTTTCCTTCCTGTACTAACTGTGCGTAAGACAGTCCGCTGACATCCATTTTTGTTCCATCCACCAAGGTCGCAATTGTTCCTTCTTTAAAAAACACCTTCCGGAATCATACCATCAGTATATTGAATACCTTTGGAATCGGCGTATTGACTAGTCCAAGTCATACCTCCATGTTCCGGGTCACGGTATTGCAAAGAACTTTCTGTCCAACCGGCCTGAGTTCCGTATAAGTTACAGTAAGATGCTACCAAACCTCCAAAACGCATATCCAGTCCGACATTCAAACTTAAATCTTTCCAAGTTAACGTTGTTGCTACAGATCCCAGAAAATCGGGTGTAATGTTGCCCACTACTTCCGCTGTTTTGCTTTGTTGCTCTATATGCGCCTCTCCAGCTGTCATCCCACTCCAACAAAGGTACACCGTTTTCATTACGTGCCTGAGTGACATCTGACATCAACACACCATAAGACTCACCGACTTTCGCTACAGAGCCGATATGATAGTCGTATGCGTTTACATAACCGGACAATTCAATATAGTTGGCAACATTAGGATGCAAGGATACAATTTTACTTCTGTTTCGTGTATAAGTGAAGTCCAGATCCCACTGCCAGTCTTTAGTTTTGATAGGAGTGGTATTTAATGCGATTTCAATACCTGAGTTTTGGATATTACCAGCATTTACCAACTGTTGGGTAACACCGGAAATAGCAGGAACATTGATTTTCATAATCTGGTCTGTGGTATTTTCCTTATAATAAGTGAAATCAAATTCAAACGATTATTAAAAGTACGGAAATCCAAACCTATTTCCCATGAATTCTTACGTTCCGGTTTAAGGTCGGCAATCTTCATCAGTTTGTCCAGAGTTCATTGGTATAGATATTGCCGTCATACATTTCCATTGTGGCAAAAGAATATGTCTGATTGACAGCGTATGGGTCTGTATCATTACCTACTTGTGCCCATGATGCACGAAGTTTTGCCAAGTTAATCCATGAAGGCATACTTTCGCGGAAAGTTTCATTAATCAACCATGAACCTGATACAGAAGGATAGAAGTATGAGTGATTACCTGTACGATTGGCATATACCAATGCAGAAGACCAGTCATTACGTCCTGTAACATCCAAATAGACTTGATTCTTCCATCCTAAATTTAAAGCAAAAATGGTAGAAATAATTCTTTTTGCTACCCGATATTGTCGCTTCGCTCTTTTTTAGTCTTTTTTTTGAGTTTTCCACGAACCATTCTCCAGGCACCACCATTCCTCCGTCAGTTGATACTTTTGAATGTTGGGAAGAGGTGTTGTAATACTCAAATCGTGCGAATCCACCGAGTGAAAAATCTTTTATCTGCTTGCTGGCAGTAAAAGTTCCCCCTACGGTAAATTGTTCTTTTATATCTTGCGTAATACCATAATACCCTCCTTCGTTTGCATAACCGGAACCTAATTGCTTATCTTCTATTGAAGTATAATAACGGTTCATATTAGCGTCTGCTTTAAATTTCAGCCAATCTGTCATCTTTACATTTACTTCAAATGTAGGACGAATAACAGTTTCCTTCCGCACATAATCATAATTATCTACTTTGAAGAAATAATTTTTAGCGCTGGAAGGAACCGAACCATATTGGTCACCATAGCTGGTACTAGCGATACCACCATGCTCACCTAAATATTTGTTCCGGAAATAATCTACGTCAAATAGCGGGTTAATCACATTGGTATTTGCATTGACAAATAATTCACCCGCATTCAGTTGTGCATTACGCGGTTTTGAGTTGGCAAAGCTAAAAGAAGCGGCAACGTCCACCCAATCGTTCAACTTATGGCTAGCTTTCAACAACATGGAGTAACGTTCAAAAAAGTATTGTTTTCTGTTGTTGATTTGGCATTTTTATAAGATAAAGATGTATAAAATGATGTTTTTTCATTACCACCGCGAATAGAAACATTCGTGTTTGTATTGAACCCTAATTTATATAAATCCAGCATATTATTTTTTTACGTGGAGAATAGGTAGTCCATGTACCATCATAATTGCGGATTTGAGAGCCATCATATCTAGGACCAAAACCAAAGTTGGGTACTCCTACTAATGTATGTTCCCCATTCTGATTTACTGTAAACTGATGTTCATCCCACATACTTCCATTTTGGTCGGCATCAGATTGTCCCGGCATGTATCCTGGACCATATAAAGTTTGAATATCCGGAGTCTTGAAAGCATGGTCAATACCAAATGTTTGAGAAACGCTGATACCCAGCCCTTGTGTACCCTTACCGGATTTGGTGGTGATTACAACCGCACCATTCAAACCGCGGGAACCATACAATGCTGTTGCTGCCGCACCTTTCAATACTGATACAGTTTCAAAATCATCAGGATTTAAGTTTTTCAACTCATTACCATAATCGCTGGCGTTGTTGGCACCTGCGTCCCAGTCTGCTGTCGTATTACCAGATACACCGTTATCCAGAATCACTCCATCCACCACATAGATAGGCTGGTTGTTGGAACTTAAGGTTGAAGCTCCACGAATCTGTATCTTGGTACCACCAAATAAACCACCATCTGATCCTGAGATTTCAACACCGGCTACTTTACCTTGCAATGCGGCTACCGGAGAAATGGTATTGGCAGCTTTTAATTCATCTCCCTTCACTTCAGTAACTGCATATCCCAAAGCTTTTTCTTCACGCTTCAATCCCAAAGCTGTAACCACAACTTCACCTAACTGTTGCGTATCATCTTTTAAAGTTACATCGATAGGCTGTCCGGTCCATTTTACTTCCTGTGTCTGATATCCCACAAAAGAAATCTGAATGATATCTCCTTTTTTTACATTTGACAAAGAAAAGTCACCGTCAAGTCCGGTAATAGTACCATTAGTCGTACCTTTTACTACTACAGATGCACCAATGACAGTTTCACCCGTAGCATCCTTGACAATTCCTGTACATGTACCACTTTGTTGTGTGATTTTCACATCGGTAACGCCGGGATTGGCGACCGCGTATGCTGCTCCGGTAGAGGCACCCATTAGGAACAGCAACATACTGACTGATTTTAGTCGTTTTAACATAGCTGTGATTTTTTAGTTTATTGAAAATCAAGTAATTCCGTTTCCTTAGTTCCTTCAGAACTACTCTTGCAGCTATGTATCTGATAATCAAAAGCATATGTACTTTGGTAATTTTAAAGATGATCTTTGTCCTTGAATTTACAAACAGGAAATAAATTTGCGATTTCTACCAGTTTTCTACTAGCTACCATCCCGTTACCATAGTCAAATTTAAATTAGGATAGGATTAATAAATATTGTATTGTAATACTTTTTTTATTCTGTCACCACATATCGCTGGACTTCAATATTATATGGTGACAGAACTTTCAGCATTCCCTCGAAATGGTTTATCAGTTAGAGCCGGTTCAGCAGATACTGGTCGCCATAGTGGGTACGTAATTTTTTCACTCCCATCAGGGCTAAATGTTTTCCGAAGGCTCTCATCTTGACATCACGCATGGTTTCAGGACTGGCTTTTTTCATCACTTCATAAATCTGGCCGATAGTCCATCTTTGAAACTTCTCCCCATCCCGGGCCAGACTGAAGCAGCTATAAAAAAGGCTTTCCTCTATGGGGCGGCGCAAAATGCGTCATTACGCAAACTGACAGCCTGTTCTTCTTTGGGTGAGAGCCAATAGCGGCGGTTATGTTTTTAGTTCATCTCTTAACTGAGCATAAAGTTGTTTATAATTGATGCGAGGCAAACGGATACTCCCTTTGGTCATCACCGGATAAAAACGGCGGTTACCGGAGGAATCGGTCAGCAGATCGCAAAATTGGAAGTGCCAATAAATGAACTAAGGCGCGGTTGCTGGCTATAGCTGCTTTGAAACGGACGGCGCATACTAAGACCGCTCATTTGGACTAGATTCTTCAGCCGTGCCAGTTTACCTTCTTCCATCCGATTGAATTCGTCTATATTGATAAGAGCCAAAGAGCGCATTTTGCGCAGGGCATCCCCCTCGCGAGTTACATCGAAGTCATCGGTATAATATCCACGTAACGCTGGTGGAAGGAGCGACCGGCAAAAGGTAGACTTCTTCAGTCCCTGAAGGGGATTAACCAAAATGGGAATCAGGCAGTTGCCATGCATCCGGTTTTTACCGCTCCATTGCATCACCATGCCCAGCATCCAGATATGAAACACCTCCACCCATTGCGTTTCATGGCTTACCGAGCGTGCCAGCTCGCTTACTCTGTCGTGTCCGTCCCAGTGTGGCAGATGTTCCAAATAGGCTGTCACGGGGTGAAAAGAAGGAATGCGTGACGAACCCAGATAACGGCGCCATATCACGGTCCATACAGTTCACGCCTTCCTCTATTGCATTAATAACCAATGTGTTGAATTCTCGCTCATCCACCACACGGTATTTATCGAACTTGTGCTTGTCATGAAATTCGCATTGTTCTGTTATTTGGTTGTAACGAAAGGAATAATGAGTGGTGAGGAACGAATCAAGCCCTTTTCATGGCTTGTTTCAGTTTTTGAGTCTTTTTCTTTTTCCATTAAATCTGTTTTTTATTGATTTGAGGTGTGAAGATAGTTCTGCAAAACAGGGGTTTTTGCAAGAACTTTGCCCGACAAATTAAAATAAATCCAACGTGTGAAACATTTATGGCAGAATCTTTTGCAAGAGGACGAAAGAATCCGTACCTTCGTCCGGAAGAATCTGGGTTCTCACTGACGTGAAGTTGCCTACTCACTTTAGTGAAGAGCCATTGCCACACAGGTGAAACTGCCGCTTCACTAAGGTGAAGCAACGGAATGTTTTTGTAAGTTTGCACGATAAACATCCTATAAATAAAACAAATACATAGTACATTATGTCAGACATTAAATTTGATATCTATGAATCTCCGGCAAATGACGGGGAAAAGAAAAAATACCATGTGAGAAACACCAACAAGCAGACCATTCACTGAAGGACTTGATACACGAAACTACACTTTATACTTCAGTAAGCCGCTCGGACTGGGCGGCAGTGGTAGAGGGACTGATAGATATTCTGTCCGAGAAATTAGGTGACGGCAAGCGAATCCATATCAACGGATTAGGGTATTTCTCTGTCAGTATCGGCTCCACAGAAAGTGAAAATCCTAAGAAGATGACCCGTGGCACAGTACAGATAACAGGAGTCAACTTCCAGCCTGAGAAAAGTTTCAAGAAGAGTATTATAAGCCGGGCACATTTTGTAAGAGAACGATACAAGGTGCACACGGTGGACTTGTCGCCTATCGAAGTAGACGGGCTGCTGGAGTGAATATTTTAAAGATCATCGCAGTATCACCTGCGCCCGGATGCAGCAGGTCTGCGGAATGACCCCGTTCTACCGCATACCGCCGCCTACAGGCACTGACCCAAGGAGCCCATCCGTCATTACAACGCGAGGGCTACAAAAAATGCCACTGCCTACATACCGGTTAAAGGGCATTACGGACGTTCCCCTACACGGCAGATCGCTGGTAACGAGCCGGATAGGGTGAAGGGAGAATTTTTGTGTTTCATGTAAAATGAATTGTTATATCATACTTTAAAATAAGAAAAAATGAAAAGAACCATCTTTGAAAAACGTAGGAATCGGCTTGTGCTTCCTGCTTAGCACCGGGACGGTCTGCGCGCAGAACTACCCTGAAAAGTGAAGAATGCACAAGGTATCGAGGTGACCTACCAATCGAATTACAAAGGGAGAGTCCGGCCGGGACATTTGTTGATGACCGTGTCCGGTGACCGCGTATCATTGACCAACGTATGGCCGGAGCAAAATGACCGTCCCGATCCCCGCCCGGAAGACAAGACACACCTGTAACCGGCAGTTACATAGACTACACTACCCGGCAGGCATACCGCAGGGCTGAACTACCTAACGGACAAGTGATATCTGCGGTCACTCCCTTCGAATTCGGCAAAGGTTTCACGCAAACGGGCGAAGGAAAACACTTAGGGATGAACTGCAAAATTTTGCGAACATCCATCAATTCCAACACTATCGAGGTATGGTATACCAACGACATCCCTTTTCGTGGTACTCCGCAAGCCAATGTGGGTGTACCTGACGGATTGGTACTGAGGGTCGTGCGAAACGGTGACATGATTCAGGAAGCCACCCATATTACCCCGCTGAAGAAAGGAAAGGATGTGTTGCCACAGTCGTGGGGGAAAGCATGGATGCGGCCGACTACCAATATACCATCAACCAAAGCGGAGTTATCACAATTCCGGTCTTCCACCAGCAGAGCATCTGCTTCAACAACACTAAATTGCCCGAAGTACTGAAAGAAGGTGTACAATACAGTGCTGGAGGCGGCACCATTCTGTTAAAGAAAGTGAAGTTACCCGACTATGTGAAGAATCGCACCGTCTTTGCGGAAGTTGTCCAATACTCGGACGGTGATGCTTACGACCGCACCGGTTCTGTCTTTCTGATACCGGAAGGCAAGCAGCTGTCTTTTCTTGATGCCATACGTGATTTGAAGAAAAGTTCCCTCTTTCTGCTCGGAAAATACGGACTACCACGGGCTGATTTCCACAGCGGAGTATGATGCGCCTTTTAGAGTTGATGCGTTTCTTCACCGGTTTCGGTGTGCGCAAGTTCAATTATAATAAGGTGAAGGGGCAGGACTGGGTGGACTCCGTACTTTACAAAATGGAGGTAACCCCACTGGCCGAAAAGTTGGAAGGAGAAGCTTGGATTGGCGCTTACATCGGCAACTGGGATGCCAAAGGGACATCGTCTGTCGTTGAAACTGAAGTATTATCCTGATGAAGAACATCGGGTTTATAATACTCTTCCGCTGTTCAATAATACAGTGAATTATCTGGAGCAGGCAGGACAGCCTTATCCGATTTTCATGCGTCAGGATTCTCTGACCGTAAAGTTCACCTTGAAGGAGCCTGCCAAGAACGCCCGTCTGTACTACCTCACCACGGGACATGGCGGTTGGGGGAGGCGGTGATGAGTTCAACCAGAAACCGAACACTCTCTATTTGGACGGTGAAAAGGTGATCTCTTTCGTACCTTGGCGGGATGATTGTGGAACTTATCGTAACTGGAATCCTGGTTCGGGTAATTTCTCCAATGGACTGAGCTCTTCCGACTTGAGCCGTTCCAACTGGTGTCCGGGTACGGTGACCAATCCCGAATACATCTATTTGGGTGATCTGGAAGCGGGTGAACACAGCATCACCGTAAAAATACCGCAGGGTGCTCCCGAAGGGGGAAGCAATAGTTATTGGTGTATCTCAGGTACGCTTATTTATTAATGTAAATTCCTTTGTCCTGCGATAACAGAAATGTTTCTGTCAATACCGCAGGACAAGGAGTGTTCCAACTTTTCTATCTCCTCAAAGGACAATCTTGTCCTTGGGCAAGGGTTGTCACATGGGCAAGTTCAAGGACTTAAAATTACAGCCTACAGTTTGTTTGGACTTCTTTCCCTCTTCCGTTCTTCCTTTCATATTCCTTCTTTCCTTTCATCTTTTTTGATTGTTGTCTGCAATACTGCCTATATAAAAAAGGTATATTTTCTCTAGCAATAGACAAACGGCATGGACTGGCATTACCTTTTTTCCTTTGGTTCTTATCCCAATATGCGTTACCTGTTTTCTACCGACTACCAAACAAACGGTAAATATTCGATGAAAAAACAATATAAATCATTTCAAGAAAGTTCTGTGAAAGTTATCGGTTCTCTCTTTAAATAGGGGGCTCCAGATATCTCAAACGTTAAAAATCAGAGCATATTAAAAAATATTTTTTCAATAGATTCTTTATATATATTAAAATTGTTATATATTTGCACCGTTAAATCTAAATTAAATTGAAAAACATAGTTCTGAAGGAACTAATGAAACGGAAT
>VOFJ01002786.1_pt1 | contig 73943 bp, 73 predicted proteins | sample 5384081 | NCBI WGS metagenome assembly VOFJ01 (sample SAMN12384729, study PRJNA508395) | human gut metagenome | isolation source: healthy gut I | host: Homo sapiens | reverse complement strand
GGGGAGATCAGCCTGTTATCCCCAGGGTAACTTTTATCCGTTGAGCGATGGCATTTCCACCTCACATACCACCGGATCACTAACTCCAATCTTTCGTTACTGCTCGACCCGTCAGTCTCGCAGTTAGGCTCGCTTCTGCGTTTGCACTCTTTGCTTGATTTCCGTTCAAGCTGAGCGAACCTTTGAACGCCTCCGTTACTTTTTAGGAGGCGACCGCCCCAGTCAAACTGCCCACCTAACAATGTCCCCCGCCTTGATTCAAAGGCGCAGGTTAGAATTCCAATATCGCAAGGATGGTATCCCAACGGCCACTCCACAAGCGCCAAAGCACCTGTTTCCCAGTGTCCCATCTATCCTGTGCATGCAACATCGAAACCCAATATTAGGCTACAGTAAAGCTCCATGGGGTCTTTCCGTCTTGTCGCGGGTAACCGGCATCTTCACCGGTACTACAATTTCGCCGGGCGGGCTGTCGAGACAGTGCCCAAATCATTACGCCTTTCATGCGGGTCAGAACTTACCTGACAAGGAATTTCGCTACCTTAGGGACCGTTATAGTTACGGCCGCCGTTCACTGGGGCTTCGATTCAATGCTTGCACATCTCCTTTTAACCTTCCAGCACCGGGCAGGCGTCAGCTCGTATACGTCATCTTTCGATTTAGCACAAACCTGTGTTTTTGGTAAACAGTTGCCTGGGCCTATTCTCTGCGGCTCACTTTCATGAGCACCCCTTATTCCGAAGTTACGGGGTCAACTTGCCGAGTTCCTTAACAACCCTTCTCCCGTTGGCCTTAGAATCTTCTTCCTACCCTACCTGTGTCGGTTTGCGGTACGGGCACCTTAGATATACACGCAGCTTTTTCTCGCCTCTTATCCAGCCGGACTTCGGTACTAATCTTCCCTCGATCTCTACCAGAACCAACACCTGGCTCCGACCTTCTAAAAGTGTCCCTGCGCTTAAATCTTTCGGTGGGGACGGAATCTCTACCGTCTGTGCATCGGCTACGCCTTTCGGCCTCACCTTAGCTCCCGGCTAACCTGGAGCGGACGAACCTTCCTCCAAAAACCTGAGGTTTCCGGCCATGATGATTCTCACATAATTCGCGCTACTCATTCCGGCATTCTCACTTCTGTAAACTCCACAGCCGCTTCCGCTACTGTTTCTCCGCTTACACAACGCTCCCCCTACCCCGCATACTTACGTATGCAGCCTAAGCTTCGGTTTGTATCTTAGCCCCGTTAAATTTTCCGCGCAGAGACGCTCGACCAGTGAGCTATTACGCACTCTTTAAATGAGTGGCTGCTTCTGAGCCAACATCCTGGTTGTCTGCGTATTTCCACATCGTTTTCCACTTAGATACAATTTGGGACCTTAGCTGTAGATCTGGGCTGTTTCCCTTTTGACAATGAGATTTATCTCACACTGTCTGACTCCCATGCATCAATTTTCCGGCATTCTTAGTTTGATAGGGTTCGCTATCCTCTCGGACGCTAGGCCATTCAGTGCTTTACCTCCGGATATCTAACATGAGGCTAGCCCTAAAAAGCTATTTCGGGGGAGAACCAGCTATCTCCGAGTTCGATTGGAATTTCTCCGCTACCCACAATTCATCCGCCGCCTTTTCAACGGAGGTCGGTTCGGCCCTCCATGAAATTTTACTTTCACTTCAGCCTGATCATGGGTAGGTCACCCGGTTTCGGGCCCATTGCACGCTACTAAACGCCCTGTTTAGACTCGCTCTCGCTACGCCTCCAGTCCTTAAGACCTTAAGCTCGCAACGTACAATCGCTCGCCGGACCGTTCTACAAAAAAAGTACCATATCACCCTTTGACGGGCTCTATGTGCTTGTAGGCACAAGGTTTCAGGTTCTCTTTCACTCCCCTCCCGGGGTCCTTTTTCACCTTTCCTTCACAGTACTATACGCTATCGGTCACTGGGTAGTATTTAGGGTTGGAGGGTGGTCCCCCATATTCCGACCAGGTTTCACGTGTCTGGCCGTACTCTGGATCCTGCGCAGCTGTCAGAATTTTTACTTACGTGACTCTCACACTCTTTGGTTGGCCTTCCCATGCCATTCTGTTAACTCTTTCAGTCCTAAAAGCAGTCCGTACCCCGAAAGGATTTCTCCTCTCGGTTTGCCCTCTTCCGCGTTCGCTCGCCACTACTTACGGAATCTCGTTTGATGTCTCTTCCTCGCCCTACTTAGATGTTTCAGTTCAGGCGGTTCCCTTCCAATACCTATGGATTCAGTATTGGATAATGGAGTATGAACTCCATTGGGTTGCCCCATTCAGATATCTCCGGATCAATGGGATGTTTGCTCCTCCCCGAAGCTTTTCGCAGCTTACCACGTCTTTCATCGGCTCCCAGTGCCAAGGCATTCACCTTGCGCCCTTTTTTTTAGCTTGACCGTTTTCTCAATTGATTCTCCATTTGCCAACAAGATTTTTTTACCGCTTGGTGAAATTGTTCCCCTAACTTTATCAGTTAGCTAATTAATTTTACTTGGGGATCTTCGTCTATCTCTAGACTCTGATCAAAATCTTATTTCGCAGTTCTATATTCAGTTTTCAAGGTACATGTCGTAAGACTTTGTGGGTTCCCCCATCACTAGGTGAACCCCGTGGTGGGCTGAAATGGACTCGAACCATCGACCTCTCGGTTATCAGCCGAGTGCTCTAACCAGCTGAGCTATCAGCCCAAATGGTGGAGATAAAGGGATTCGAACCCTTGACCCCCTGCTTGCAAAGCAGGTGCTCTCCCAACTGAGCTATACCCCCACGCCATCGCGATCGGGTGTCGCTTCTTCGTCTCTTACCTGAGGTTTCCTTTTGCAACGCCCTCAAAATTGAACAATAACTGAAACTTACTTTAACCTGTCCGAAACATCCAGACCTGCTGGATCTTTCGTCTGACTCCCTAGAAAGGAGGTGATCCAGCCGCACCTTCCGATACGGCTACCTTGTTACGACTTCACCCCAATCACCAGTTTTACCTTCGGCGACGTCCTCCTTGCGGTTAGACTATCGACTTCGGGTCCCCCGGCTCTCATGGTGTGACGGGCGGTGTGTACAAGGCCCGGGAACGTATTCACCGCGGCATGCTGATCCGCGATTACTAGCAATTCCGACTTCATGCAGGCGAGTTGCAGCCTGCAATCTGAACTGAGACGTTGTTTTTGAGTTTTGCTCCACCTCGCGGTCTTGCTTCTCTTTGTTTAACGCCATTGTAGTACGTGTGCCCAGGTCATAAAGGGCATGATGATTTGACGTCATCCCCACCTTCCTCCGCTTTGTCACCGGCAGTCCTGCCAGAGTCCTCTTAATGTAGTAACTGACAGTAAGGGTTGCGCTCGTTGCGGGACTTAACCCAACATCTCACGACACGAGCTGACGACAACCATGCACCACCTGTCTGGATGCCCCGAAGGGCTTCCCATATCTCTATGGTATGCATCCGATGTCAAGACCTGGTAAGGTTCTTCGCGTTGCTTCGAATTAAACCACATACTCCACTGCTTGTGCGGGCCCCGTCAATTCCTTTGAGTTTCAACCTTGCGGTCGTACTCCCCAGGTGGATTACTTATTGTGTTAACTGCGGCACGGAAGGGGTCAGTCCCCCCACACCTAGTAATCATCGTTTACGGCGTGGACTACCAGGGTATCTAATCCTGTTTGCTCCCCACGCTTTCGAGCCTCAGCGTCAGTTAGTGCCCAGTAGGCCGCCTTCGCCACTGGTGTTCCTCCCGATATCTACGCATTCCACCGCTACACCGGGAATTCCATCTACCTCTGCACTACTCAAGAAAAAAACAGTTTTGAAAGCAATTCATGGGTTGAGCCCATGGTTTTCACTTCCAACTTGTCTTCCCGCCTGCGCTCCCTTTACACCCAGTAATTCCGGACAACGCTTGCACCCTACGTTTTACCGCGGCTGCTGGCACGTAGTTAGCCGGTGCTTCCTCCCAGGGTACCGTCATTATCGTCCCCTGGGACAGGAGTTTACAATCCGAAGACCTTCTTCCTCCACGCGGCGTCGCTGCATCAGGGTTTCCCCCATTGTGCAATATCCCCCACTGCTGCCTCCCGTAGGAGTCTGGGCCGTGTCTCAGTCCCAATGTGGCCGTTCAACCTCTCAGTCCGGCTACCAATCGTCGCCTTGGTGGGCCGTTACCTCACCAACTAGCTAATTGGACGCGAGTCCATCCTAAAGCGAATAAATCCTTTTCCCTCAGTGCCATGCGGTACCGTGGGCTTATGCGGTATTAGCAGTCGTTTCCAACTGTTGTCCCCCACCTCTAGGGCAACGGTTACTCACGCGTTACTCACCCGTTCGCCACTAAGCTTAAAAAGCAAGCTCTCTAAGCTCCGTTCGACTTGCATGTGTTAGGCGCGCCGCCAGCGTTCGTCCTGAGCCAGGATCAAACTCTTTATAAATGGTATTTATCACTCATAAAGTGTTAAATCAACTTCACTCAGACACAATCGCTTGCGTCCTGTATGAATTACTTGTTTGCCGATCTCTCGGCTTTGGAATTGTTTTTCGTGATTTTCCATCACGTTTAAGGTTCCACAAGTTTCAGTATTGTTCAATTTTCAAGGTCCTGCTTGCTCTCCTCTCGGACAGCTCAACCATTATACCAAATGTCGTACTTTTTGTCAAGCACTTTTTTCGATATTTTTTTGAGCTTTCCAAACGCCTTTTCAAAAGCTTTCCACCTGCACGCTATCCGGTTCCCCGCTGCGTTTTTGCTGGTACATCGCTTTTATTTGGTTTTTGAAGAGCTGCTGTCTTGCGCGACAGCTTATTTATAATACCACACTTTCAACCATTGTCAACACCTTTTTTCGATTTTCTTCATAATTTTTTCGATTTATTTTTGGGCAGGGTGCATATGGACGTTTTGACGTGGTTTCTCTATTCATTTTCTTTTTGTCCCCGTTTTTTATCCTTTTCCCCCACATCTTCCTATAATACAAATAGCCTTCTCCATCCCCTGCTTCCCCCCCATCTTTCCCAAATCATTTATCTTCCATACTTGCGCTTTTGGTCCAAAGCAAGTATACTAAAATCTGTGATTTAACAAAGAAATGATGGTGATCTTTCCATGCTGGCGATATACGAAACCGTCAACCGGCGCTTAACCCGCGCAGACGAAATTGAGGAAGGCACATGGATCTGCCTGACTGCCCCCAGCCAGGAGGAGATCCGCGAGGTTGCCGCCACCTTAGATATTGAGCCCGCTGATGTGCAGGCCGCCCTTGACCCGGAAGAATCCGCGCGTATCAGCCTGGAAGATGGTTATACCGTCATCATTGTGGATATACCCTTAAAGGTAGACGGCGCCGCCGAGGGCGTATACACCACCATTCCCCTTGGTATTCTGTTGACCCAGACCACCATCACCACGGTTTGCTCCGTAGATACCCCCGTATTGTCTGATTTCGCTTCCTGCCGGGTGCGCGGCTTTTCTACTAAAAAGAAGATGCGCTTTGTGTACCAGATTCTGTACCGCGCCGCCACGATGTACCAGCAGGAGCTGCGCCTGATCGACCGCCGCCGCCAGGAAATTGAGAAAAACCTGACCGGTACCCTGCGCGATAGTGACTTGATGGAGCTGCATGGGTTGGAATCCACCCTGGTATATTTCGCAACCTCACTGCGTGCCAACAGCACGGTTTTGGACCGGTTGACCCGCTACAAGCGGCTGGAACAGTACCCTGATGACATGGAACTACTGGACGATGTAATCGTTGAGATTCGGCAGGCCATTGAGATGACCAGCATCTACCGCGATGATATCAAGGGCACCCGCGAGCTGTTCAGCTCAATTTTGGATAACCGCCTGAACAATGCGATGAAGTACCTGACTTCCGTTACCCTGTTGATGGCTGTCCCGACCGTTATTTCCGGTTTGTATGGCATGAACGTGGACATTGACGGCATGCCGTTTTCCGGTTCTGATTATGGATTTGTCATTGTCTGCTTGCTTACGCTTGCTATTTGTGGGATCGCTGCCTGGGTACTGCACAAAAAACATATGCTCTGATTTGTATTGTTTGCCGCATCCCGCCCGCCGGGGTGCGTTTTTTACTTTTCTGCCTGTAACATTTGGGGGTGATTCCCCTATTATATAAATAGTAAGAGGAAAGCGAGGTGTGCCGCAATGACTGATGCCGACATTGTTACGCTGTACTGGGCACGGGACGAGCAGGCCATTGCACAGACCGCACAAAAGTTTGGCACCTATTGCCGTAAGATTGCCATGAACCTGCTGGGCAGCCAGGAAGACGCCGAAGAATGCGAAAATGACACCTGGATGGCCGCCTGGAACAGCATGCCGCAAAACCGGCCGGACAAGCTTGCACCCTACCTGGGGCGCATTACCCGCAACCTGGCACTGGACCTGCGGGAGCGGCAAAATGCCAAAAAGCGCGGCGGCGGCCAGACCGAAACCGTGCTGGAAGAGCTGGAATTTTGCCTGCCCGCCAGAGACCACACCGCGCAGGAGGTAGAAAGCGCTGAAACAGCCCGCTCCATCAGCGCGTTTCTGCGCAGCCAGCCGGAGCAGGCACGCAACATCTTTATTCGGCGGTACTGGTACTGCGATGCCACCGCCGACATTGCCAAGCGCTATGGTATTGGCGAAAGCAAGGTGCGCGTTACCCTGCACCGGATGCGCACCAAACTGAAAGCCTACTTAGAGAAAGAAGGTGTCTGCCTGTGAGCTCCCGCGATTTATTCCGCGCGATCGGACAAATTGATGATGATTTGATTGAATCTGCCAACAAAACCCTCGTAAAGCACACCATTCCGTTGCAATTCCGGCATTTTGTTCCGGCAGCAGCTTGTTTTTGTCTTGTTCTGTTAGGGGCGGCGATGGTCAGTCAGGACCGTTCCGCCGGGGTCAGCCAGGCCGCCGAGACCGCTGATCTGAACGAAAGCGCCCCCGCCTATGAGGAATCCAACAGTCCCGAAACCTTCAGCGCATTCAGCATGGAGGGCAATGAACCAGATGCCGACGCAGGCAGCGTTGCCGATGCCCCGTTGTCCTCCTCCCTGAAATCCGCGATGCAGGACAGCAGCCCCTTGCAGGCTCTGAGCGATATTTTGCTTGGCAGCGGCGCTTCCGGCAGTTCTTCCCTGCTGGCCCACAGTGCCGATGAGCTGTATTTCGGCGAAAGTCTAATTTTAGGCAGTTCCGCGGATGTTGTTCTCCCTGCCAGCCTGCCGGTCTACCGCAACAGCCTGCTGGATGCCGCCGACAATACCGATGCCATGAAAGCCCGTCTTCGCACGGTGCTGGATGCTCTTGGGCTGGATGCCACACTGGCTGACACCGCCACGTTCAGCAGGGACAGCGCCGATACCATCTCCAAAACAGTATCTGGTATAAAGGAATCCGCCGAGCAGAACGGGTGGGATGCAGATTCTTCCGTGCTGAATTATCTCTCTGATGCCGCACAGCTGCAGCTGAACATTCCCGAAAGCGACTGGCCCGGTGGGCTGACAATCACCGTCTCCAACGACCTGTGCACCAGTGTGGTCTGCAACAGCTCTGCCGAGGTGAAGACCTTTGCCGCCCTTGCGGAAGAGCGCGTGATTGCCGCCGACCTGCAAGAGAAATACGGTTCCCTCTTTACCTCTCTGCTTGGCGGTGAATATACCGATGTGACGGATGGAGGCGACAGCACGATCTACGGCCAGCCCTCTTCCCTCTTTGTCAAGTTCGCGGCGGATTCTTTCCATTACTTGCTGGTCAGCGTAGATACCGACGGCAATCTGTTGAGCCTGCATGAAACGGACCGCACCGTGGAGCCCCTGGGCGAATACACCAGCGTTTCCCGCGCCGAGGCTGACAAGCGGCTGGCCAACGGAGAGTTTTTGACCGACAGCTACACGGCGGAAGCGGTTGACCCCGCCGCAGAGCCGGAGCACCTTGCCAACCTGCGCCTGACCTATGTGCAGGGGAGCGCCGCCTACTACCTGCCCATGTGGGAATACACGATTGATGAGGGCCCCGCTGCCCTGGGCGATGGCGATGATGTCGACCAGACGCTGCACACCTTTTCTGCCTACTATGTGCCCGCTGTGGAGCTGGACGGAATCGACGTCCTAAAAAACAAATAAAGCCAGCAAAACCATACCGCAGGCCGAACCGCAACACCAAAATGTTCCGGGGCACAGCCTGCGGTATTTGTGTTATTGCAAAATTGCGGGTTCTGCGTTATAGTAAAGGCAATACCGCATAATTCTAAGTGCCGATACGGCGAGCGAGGTGCGGCAGATGCCAAGCCAAAATGCTCGATAATACTGGAGTCTTATCGAGCATTTTGGCAACGCAGATGCCGTGCCGCAGCTGCCGGAGCGGTGCTTAAGCCGCAAGGCGGGAATTGTGCGGTGTTGCCTAAAGGCAACAACCTAACCGTTTTATATAAGGAGGCCCGCCATGCCTACCGAACCGCAGAGCCAGCCGCTAGTCAGCATTATTGTTCCTGTTTACAACGCAGCAGACCATATTGCCCGCTGTATTGAGAGCATCCGCCGCCAGACCTACCGGAATTTGGAGATCATTCTGCTCAACGATGGCAGCAAGGATGTCAGCTATGCCGTCTGCCAGAGCTATGCCGGTATTGACCGCCGCATTGTGGTGATCGACAAAAACAACAGCGGAGTTTCCGCCACCCGCAACCTTGGCATGCAGGAAGCCCACGGCAAATACTTTCAGTTTGTGGATGCGGATGATTTCATCCAGCCCTATGCCACCGAGCTGCTGGTACAGAAAGCGGAAGCCAGCCACGCCGATATGGTGATTGCCCACTACAACCGCATTGAACCGCCGGTCAGCCTGCCCAAAACCATGCGGGATACCGTGGTGGAGCGTGTGCTGGATCCCATCCTGGATCCGCAGCACCGGGTGCAGACTTTCGGCTTTTTGATGGAAGGCCCCCTGAATAAAGACGCATTTGCCTGTGGCCTGATGCAGGAGCCCGCCAGCTTTTATTACGGCGTGATGTGGAACAAGCTCTACCGCGCCGACATTGTGCGTGAGCACCCCGATGTGCGCTGCAATGAGGAACTGGACTACAGCGAGGACCTGTATTTCAATCTAAGCTTTATCCGCTACGCCCAGCAGTTCTATGCGCTTTCCACCCCCATTTACAACTATGTGCAAAACCCAGACAGCGCCGTGCACCACCTGAACCCCTTTGATGTGCTGACCACTCGGTTTGAGCTGACCACCTATTACAAGGATCTGTTCAAGCACATTGGCCTGTATGAAGAAAACAAGTACCGCCTGAACAAGTTCTTCTTTGGTGTTGCGGAAAGCTGAAGCCATCCCGCATGATTCTATTACCGCCCCGGCAGAGTTTTTTGCCGAGGCAGATTTTATTTGGCTCTATATCTCATACAGCGCGCACACTGCAGCAAAAATGCCCCGGACGAGAAACGTTTCTCGTCCGGGGCATCATAATTCTTATAAAAAACTCAGGATTCCTTCAGCATATGCTGGCTTTCGGCAAAAGCCACCAGCTTTTCAAAGGTTTCTGCGCTCAGGTCATGCTCGATCTTGCAGGCATCGTGGGAAGCAACGACAGGGTCCACACCCAGTGCAACAAAAAAGCGGGTCAGCTTTTTGTGGCGGCCATAAATCCGGGTGGCAATTTCCAGTCCCGGCGGCTCCAGGGTGATATACCCAGCACCATCCATCGAAATATAACCGGCCTGACGCAGATTTTTCATTGCAATGCTCACGCTCGGCTTGGTAACGCCCATCTCGGTAGCGATGTCGATGGAGCGGACTTCCCCGTTGCGTTCTGTCAGCATCAGGATCTTTTCCAGGTAATCCTCTGCGGATTCATAGATTTTCAACGACACTGCCTCCTTTGTGGACTTGCCATCTGTCATATTGCTATAAAATTATAGTGTTATCTTAACACATTTTTTCAATTTTGGCAAGTGTAATACTTTTTGTTTATCTTTCCGTTTTTTCTTGCTTTTTGGGCGGATCCTCACGGTCAGGCATCATCCCGTGGTCTTGCTCTTATCGAACAACCCGCCAAAAAAGTTTGCCACGGTGCTGCCTGCTTTCTTCAAAAATTCGCGGAACGGTTCTCTTGTTTTTTCGTCAGCAGCCGTTGTTTCTTCCCGAGTTGCAGCTGGGGCTTCGGTTGCTCTTGGCATTTTGAGCGGGGCCGCAGTTTCCGGCGTGGCCGTTTTTGCTGTTTCGGGTGTGGCGGCGCTTTCCGGTGTTGCCGGAGCTGCACTTTCGGGGGTAGCCGTTTCCGGGGTAGCGGTCTCTGGAGTAGCAGCAGTTTCAGGCGTTGCGGGTTCAGCACTCTCCGGCGTGGCTGTTTCCGGGGTCGACTGGGCAGCAGTCTCCGGGGTGACAGGAACCGCGCTTTCGGGTGTTGCAGCTGTTTCCGGGGTCGCCGGCGCAGCGCTCTCCGGCGTTGCCGTTTCGGGGGCATCCTGGGCGGCGGTCTCCGGGGTCGCGAGGGCTGCGCTTTCCGGCGTGGCGGCTTCCACAACATTAATGTTCACTTCGGCATAAAAATCCAGGTCCACACAGCTTACCAACACGGTTGCCGTGCCGGGGGTCACAGCGGTCACGTTGCCGTCCTGGTCTACTGCGGCCACACTGGGGTCAGTCGAAGCAATATGTACCACTGCATCGGTCACAGCTTGGGCAAACTCTGCCCGGTCCTGCGGCGTAATATCGGAAAGGCTGCCGGTAAACCGCAGCTCCCCGGCCAGCGCGCACTGCTGGCCAACGGCAAGATGCACTTCATGCGGCAGGGCAAAATCTTCTGCACTGCACCCACACAACAGGCAAAGCGCTGCTGCCAGCGCGGCCAAAATCCAAATCCTGAACTTTTTCATACCGGTTTCCATTCCTTTCTGCGGCAGTGGTGCATACATCTTAAAATGCGCCTTATCCTGCCAAAAAGCTTTCTGTAATAACGAACATCGCACGAAGTACAATTTTAGGGCAATACCGCATAATTCTAAGTGCCGATACGGTGAGCGAGGTGCGGCAACTGCTAAGCCAAAAGCGCAGATAATACTGGATGCTGCAAAGGTGAGCGCCGCCAGTGGCGGAAACAGCGAACCGAAGCAGGGGCAGCGGTCGCAGAGTGCGAGGGGCTTTTGCCCCCGAAGCACGATGCGGGTACCGCAACCCGACATTATCGAGCATTTTGGCAACGCAGATGCCGTGCCGCAGCCGCCGGAGCGGTGCTTAAGCCGTCAGGCGGGAATTGTGCGGTATTACCTTAGATAACAGTGTTCCCTCTCGGAGCGACATATATTTTCAATACGAACCTAAATGCAATCTGTAGGGGACGATGCTTGCATCGTCCCAGATGTCGGGCCTTGTCAGATATCTTGCTTCGTGATACCGGCAAACACTCCGCTGGTACACTCTGCCCCTACGGCCGCCTTCCCCTTTCGCTTCATTCTTATCATAATACGCGGCAGGTGTGAAATTTTCAACATTTTGTGCTGTCCCCCGTTTAAAATTTTCCGGTTTTCCCGCTTGGCATGTTGTGGTATACTGTTAGCAGTATGATAAGTTGGGGGGTGTATGCTTTCTACAGCCACCGCCCCACAAGTTATACGATTTGTTTATCAAATCTTGCAAGAAATACATTTTGTATTAAGTCTATCGGAGGTTCTGGCCATGCTGGATATCATTCTGCTTGGCACCGGCGGCACACAGCCCCTGCCGGAGCGCGCCCTGGCGGCTGCCTGCATCACGGTGGGCGGCTCCAACCTGCTGCTGGACTGCGGCGAGGGCACCCAGACTGCCGCGCGCCGGGCCGGGGTCAGTATTTTCCGCATGGACGCCATTCTGCTGACCCATTACCACGGGGATCACATTTTCGGCCTGCCCGGCATCTGGCAGACGATGGCCGCCCAGGGCCGCACTGCCCCCCTCGTCATGGCTGGGCCGCCGGGCTTGACGGATGTGGTGCGCACCTTTTTACGCCGTGGCCGGACCGCTGCCGTTCGAACTACGGCTGAAAGAACTGCCGGACTGCAAAGGCGAGTTTGAAGTGCCCGCCGGGTGCGTGCAGGCGTTCCCCCTCAAGCACCGGGTACCCTGCTGCGGATATGCGTTCACCCTGCCGCGGGCGGGCAAGTTTGATCCCCAACGGGCAAAGGCGGCGGGCATCCCCGTGCGTTACTGGTCCACCCTGCAAAGCGGCCAGCCGGTGGGCGGCTTCCTGCCGTCCCAGGTTCTCGGCCCGCCGCGCCGCGGGCTGAAAGTTGTCTATGCGACCGACACCCGCCCCTGCGCTGCGCTGCGCCGCGCTGCACAGGATGCCGATCTTTTGTTGATGGATTCCACCTATGCCGATGACGCCGACCTGCCCAAAGCGAAGTTATACGGCCATTCCACCTGCCGCGAAACGGGGGTCCTTGCCGCCGAAGCCAACGTGTGCCGCCTGTGGCTGACCCATTACAGCGCCGCCGTAACGGACCTTGCCCCCGGCCTTGCCGCCGCGCAGCAGGCGTTCCCCACCGCAGCCGCCGGGGTTGACGGCATGCGGCTGACCTTGAATTTTGACCCTGATTAAATGAGGTTTTCCCCTTGAAAAAATCTACCCGTCTGAACATTTTGTTTGCCATCATCATTCTGCTGGCCGCCGGGGTGCTGTGGCTCTGTTTCGGCCATCCGGCTGCCGGGTCCGGTCTGGTTGCCGTGCTGACCTATGGCGATGACAGCACCCAGCTGCGCATCCCGCTGGACACCGACCATCGCTATGATATTGATACCGGCTATTACACCATCCATCTGGTTGTGGAAAACGGCGGCATCCGCTTTGTGGAAAGCCCCTGCCCGGACCACACCTGTGAATCCTTTGGCGTACTGACCAAACAGGGCGATTGGGCCGCCTGCCTGCCCGCCCGCGCCAGCGTTACCGTTGAATAACCATACATTACGGAGGTTCCCCATGAAACCCACCTACAAGCAAGTGACCAAAACCCGCTATATTGAGCAGATCAGCCAGCTGGCGGAAGAAATTTTTGTTCAGCATTACACCAAACTGACCCCAAAAGTAGCCCGCGCCCTGGCGGAAAAGTACCAGAGTGATATCCTGACGGATGACGAGATCCACAGCGGAACTGTGAATTATTTCATGATCTATCTGGGCAGCGATCCAGTCGGCTATTTTGCGCTGGATCTTACCCCCACGGGGGCCATGTGCCTGTCCCGCCTGTTCCTTTTGGAAAAAGCCCGCGGCCAGGGCATTGGCCGCAGCATTGTGGCCTATGCCCAAAAACTGGCCGAAGGCGATGGCCGCAGCCGCCTATATCTGCGGGTATGGGCCAAGGACCTGAAAGCTGAAGGGTTCTGCAAAAAGTGCCGCTTCCGCAAAAGCGAGACCGTCCCCATGGAAGTCCTGCCCGGCGTTGCTCTCGATATCACCACCTGGGAAAAACTCTGGCGCTGACCATCCAGCCTTTTTGAAAAAAGGCTGGGCGAAAACCTTTCATGGGCCGAGCATAGGGCGGGAGTTCATCCTGGCGGACGTAAAAATTATAGAGTGTTTGCCGTATATTCCACCACGCTATTCCCCACAAAGCAACGGGCGCACAATGTGCGCCCCTACGGGTGGGATGCATACAAAATGACGATTGCGCATTATAAAACAATCTGTAGGGAACGGTCTTGACCGTTCCGCGATTTTATGGTGGATGCCACAACAAATTCATACAGAAGCCCGCCGTATATTTTGGCTCCCCTGGAGGGGAGCTGTCCGCACAGCGGACTGAGGGGTGGCTCCCCACGCAGGGCCTAAAAATAATCAGAATTTACGTCAGGCTCCCGGCTTGGTCAGGTTCACCCCGCCCTACCCCACAAATTTACGGCAATACCGCATAATTCTAAGTGCCGATACGGCGAGCGAGGTGCGGCAGATGCCAAGCCAAAAGCGCAGATAATACTGGATGTCTTATCGAGCATTTTGGCAACGCAGATGCCGTGCCGCAGCTGCCGGAGCGGTGCTTAAGCCGCTAGGCGGGAATTGTGCGGTGTTGCCTTACCATTCACCCCAAATTTCAAACTTATCCCCATCTCCAATTCCTAATTTCTCATTCCTCATTCCTAATTGAGATAAACTCCTCCCTCCTAACTCCTAACCTTCAAGGGGGTGCCACCTTTGAATCTTCTCCACCTCGCCGATCTTCACCTCGGCAAGCGGGTCAATGGCTTTGACCTGCTGCCGGACCAGCGCTATATCTTAGAGCAGGTCCTTGACCTGTGCACGGCCCACAATGTGCAGGCGGTGGCGCTGGCCGGGGATATTTACGATACCGCCCTGCCCCCTGCCGCCGCAGTTTTGCTGCTGGACTGGTTTTTGACCGAGCTTGCTCATCGGAACATCCCGGTGCTGGCCATTGCCGGCAACCATGACAGCGCCGAGCGGCTGGATTATGCCGCCGGGCTGCTTTCCAACCAACAGGTCTATCTGGTCGGGCAGTTCACCAGTGCCCCCCCGCCGGGTCATCTTGCAGGATGAATTCGGCGAGCTCACCTTTGACCTCCTGCCCTTTGTCCGCCCCGCCACCGTGCGCCACTGCCTGCCGGATGCCGATATCCGGGATGAAGATTCCGCCATCGCCGCCGCGCTGGGCCCGCTGCCCACCGCCGGGGAGCGTCGGGTTCTGATCGCCCACCAGATGGTGCTGGGCGGCGGCAGTCTGCCCACCTGTTCCGGCAGTGAGAGCGTTGCCGCCGATGTCAACGTCGGCACGGTTCAGGCCGTGGATGTCGCCCGCTTTACCGGCTACCTGTACACCGCCCTTGGCCACATTCACCGCCCGCAGCAGGTCGGCTGCCCCACTGTGCGGTACGCGGGCAGCCCGCTGTGCTATTCGCTGGATGAGTGCGGCGCGCAGAAAAGCGCCGTTCTGGTTCATATCGGGGCCAACGGAGCCGAACCGGAGCTTTTGCCCCTGCGCCCGCTGCACGCCATGCGCCACCTCACCGGCCCGCTGGACCAGCTGACCGCCGCCGATACCGTAACAGATGCCGAAGATTACATCTGGGCCACCCTGACCGACCCGGTTCCCCGCCCGGACGCCATGGCCGTGCTGCGTGCCGCTTACCCCAACGCCATGAAGCTGGATTACGCCCCCGGCGGCGCACTGGATACCGGCAGCGATGCCATCCAGCAGGCCGCCCAGCTGCGCACCATGGGCTTTGACGAGCTGTTCGCCCGCTTTTTTGAAAAGATGCACGGCCGCACCCTTACCCCCGAAGAAACCGCAGCTCTGGCCCAGCTGCGCCAGGAGGCCGGACTATGAAACCTGTACGCCTGACCCTTTGCGCCTTTGGCCCTTATGCCGGCACCTGCACACTGGATTTGTCCGGCTTTGGCTCCAGCGGCCTCTTTCTGATCAGCGGCGATACCGGCGCGGGCAAAACCGCGCTGTTTGACGCTATCACCTTTGCCCTGTACGGCGAAACCACCGGCGCTTACCGCGAACCGGACATGCTGCGCAGCGACTATGCCATCCCCACTGACACCACCTTTGTGGAGCTGGAGTTCACCCACCGCGGCCGTACTTATATCGTCAACCGCACCCCGGAGCAGACCCGCGCCAAGCGCCGGGGCGAGGGTGTTACCACAGTTCCCGGCTCTGCCGCCTTAACGCAGGAGCCGGACGCTCCCGTGACCGGTACCAAAGCCGTGACTGCAGCGGTGACAGCCCTGCTGGGCATTGACGCCCGCCAGTTTGCCCAAATCTCGATGATCGCGCAGAATGATTTTGCCCGCCTGCTCAACGCTTCCAGCGCCGACCGGGCCGAAATTCTGCGCCGCGTGTTTGATACCGCCAGCTACCAGCGCCTTGGCAGTGCCGCCCGCACCAAAGCCGGGGAAGCTCTGCGCCAGGCCGAGCTTGCCAACCACACCGTTGTGCAGCTGCTGGCCGCTTTACAGCCTGCCCCCGGCAGCCCCCACACCGGCGAACTTGCCGATGCGCAGGACAGCCGTGACCCCTACCGCACCCCCGCCGCGCTGGACTGGGCCGCTGAGATGATCGAAGCGGACACCGCCCTGACGGCGGAGCAATCCCAACAGCTGGATACCCTTGATGCCCGCATTGAAGCGCAGTCCGCCGCGGTGGAAGCCGCCCAAAACCGTGCCAAACTGCTGAGCAGTCTGGATGAAGCCCAGGCCAAAGCCGCCGAGCTGACTACCCAGGCCCCCGCTTTGAATGCGGAGTGGGACAAGACCGAAGCCCGCCGCCCGGAGCTTGCCGAGCTGGATGCCAAGCTGCAGCGTTTTGCGGAGTGGGAGCCGCGCTATCAAGATTTGAGCACCGCCGCAGCCAGCGCCAAAATCGCCCGCGCCCAGGCCGAGCAGGCCGCCGCGGCGCTGGAAAAAGACCAGAAAACTCTAAGCAGTACCGATACTGCCTTAGCCCAGCTGGAACCGCAGATCACGGCCTGCGGCGAACCGAACGCCGAGCTGGAAAGCTGCCGCAAAACCATTGAGCTGGCCCAAAGCCAGCTGCAGGACTGCCAAGCCCTGTTGGACGATATCCCCCGCCTGCACACCGCGCAAGCCAACTGGCAGCGCACTGCCGATGAATACCGGCAAAAGCAGCAGCAGGCCGATGCCGCCCAGCATTCCAGCGCCGAGATGCAGCGCGCCCTGAATGCCGCCCGCGCCGGGATTCTGGCGCAAGATCTGGTGGATGGCACCCCCTGCCCGGTGTGCGGTGCTTTGCACCACCCAGCACCGGCAGCCCCCGCCCCCAGCCATGTCACCGAAGCCGCCTGCAACAAAGCTGCGCAGGCAGCGGCGAGCGCTGCGGCGGAAGCTTCCAAAGCCTCCACCGCAGCCGGGGAAGCCAAAGCCGCAGCCCAAACCCAGCGGGATACCCTGTATGCGCGTACCGCCGCCTTTCTGGCGCACCGCCGCCAGCATTATACCGGGCCGCAGGCCGATGCCCTGACCCTGGACGAGCTGCAAACCGCCCTGCAGGCCCAACATGACAGCCTGCGCCGCGGCCTTGCCGAAGTGCATGACCGCATGGCAAATGCTGAATCCCGCAAAAAAAGATCTGGAAAAGCTGACCCGCCAAAAAGCCCAGCTGCAAGCCCAGCGCCCCGACCAGGCAAACGCTGTGGAGCAGGCCCGCACCGCACAGGCCAACGCCGAAAAAGCCGCCGCGGAAGCCCAAACCCGCCTTGCCGAGGGGCAGAAAAACCTGCCCTGGCCAGATGCCGCCGCTAATGGCCGCCGCCCGCGCCGAGACCCAAAAACAGCGCCGCACCCTGCAAGCCGCACTGGATGCCGCCGCCAAAAGCCGCGATGCTTTTTCCAAAGAACTTGCTGCGGCCCAAAGCGCCGCCCAAACCCTGGCCGAACAGGCCGGGGATACCGCCAGCCGCCCGGACCCTGCCGCCCAGCAGCAGGCCCTTACTGCATTGCAAGCTGAGCGCAAAAACCTGCGCGACCAAAACCAGGCCGCCCTGCACCGGCTGGATACCAACCGCGATGCCCTGACCAAGCTAAAAAAAAGCCATCACCGCCGCAGAATCTGCCCGCGCCAACGCCGCCATGCTGGATAACCTGAGCAAGACCATCAACGGCAATCTGACCCAAAAGCAAAAGCTGCCCTTTGAACAGTATGTGCAGAGCTTTATTTTGACGGCGTGGTCGCCGCCGCAAACCGTCGTTTTACCCGCATGACGGGCGGCCAGTATACCCTGCGCCGCCGCCAGAGCGCCGATATTGCCGCCAAGACCGCACTGGAGCTGGATGTGTTCGATGCCTACACCGGTAAGACCCGCCCGGTCGGTTCCCTTTCCGGCGGCGAAAGCTTTTTGGCGGCGCTCAGCCTGGCTCTTGGCATCAGCGATACCATCCAGGAAAGTGCCGGCGGCATCAGCGTGGATACCCTGTTTGTGGACGAAGGCTTTGGCACGCTGGACGCCGACGCCCTGCAAAAAGCCATCGACACCCTGACTGCCCTTGCCGGTTCCGATAAGCTGGTCGGCATCATCAGCCACGTCGAAACCCTCCAGGACCGCATCCCCAAACAAATCCTGGTCCAAAAGACCAAATGCGGAAGCAAAGCCCAAGTAGAACTTGGTTAATTGGAAGTCAGGAGGGAGGAGTTAGGAGTTTATGGTGCGGCTTGCGCCGCGTATTAAAATCATAACACTCTTATACTCTCTCCGTTTCCTCACTTCTAATTATTGCCGCTTCCAAAAATTCCGTCCTTCAACTCCTAACTCCTAACTCCTAACTTATGAACCATCTTCTCCAATCTCAACTCCAATCCTATGCTTCCTCCGGGCTTTACCCCTTGCACATGCCGGGGCACAAGCGGCGGGTGGTGCCGGCACCGGGCCTGCCCGCCGGGTGGGATATGACCGAAGTTCCCGGCGTAGATGACCTGCACGATGCAGACGGCATTTTGGCCGATGCCATGGCCCGCACCGCCGCCCTGTGGGGGGCAAAGCGAACCTGGTATCTGGTCAACGGCTCCACCTGCGGCATTCTGGCCGCCATCCGGGCCGCTGTCGTCAGTTCCGGCCGCACCGCCGTCATCTGCGCGCGCAACTGCCACAAATCCGTTTACCACGCCATTGAGCTCAACCGCTTAACGGCACACTGGCTGGTGCCCCCCGTGGACCCGGCGTTCGGCATTTACGGCAGCATCACCCCCGCCATGGTAGCGGATGCCCTGCGCGCCTGCCCGGATGCCGCTGCGGTCCTTACCAGCCCCACCTATGAGGGTGTTTTGAGTGATCTTGCCGCCATTGCCGCTTTGTGCCACGCCGCCAACGTTCCCCTGATCGTGGACGAAGCCCACGGCGCGCACTATCTGCCACTGGCCGCCGCCCACGGCTGGCAGGGCGGTGCCATTGCTGCCGGGGCGGATGTCATCATTCAAAGCCCGCACAAGACACTGCCCAGCCTGACCCAGACCGCCCTGCTGCACTGGAACAGTTCTTTCATTCCGCCGCAGGAGCTGGAACGCCAGCTGGATGTGTTTGAAACCAGTTCCCCCTCCTATCCGTTAATGGCCAGCCTGGACGGCTGCACCGGCCTGCTGGCCGAACACGGCGATGCCTGGTTTGCCGCCTGGCGTGCCCGCTTGCAGCGGTTCAGCGGCGCTGTGCGCCCACTGCGCCGCCTGCGCGTGCTCTGCCATGGGATGGATGATGTTTCTGCCCACCCCGGCTTTTTTGCCCACGATTCCGGCAAGATCCTCGTCAACGGTGCTGCTGCCGGGCTGACCGGCCCCGCCCTGGCGGAACTGCTGCGCCGGGACTGGCAGTTTGAAACCGAAATGTCCTGTGGTGCCAACGTGCTGGCCATGACCTCCCCCTGCGATGAAGAAACCGCCCTTGACCGTTTTGCCGCCGCCCTGTTGGTGATCGATGCTGCGGCGGCGCAGAACGCTCCCCTGCCCGCCTCGGCGCAGGTGCTGCCCACCCCCGGCCCAGCCGCCTGTTCCATCGCACAGGCGCTTTTTGCCCCGCACACCGCGTTGGCACTGCAACATGCCGTTGGCCGCACCTCGGCGGAGTATGTCTGGGCATATCCGCCGGGCGTTCCGCTGCTAGCACCGGGCGAAGTGATCACTCCGGAATTCATCGCGGCCTGCACCGCCCTTGCTGCCTGCGGCACCCACCTGCACCACACTGGCCTTGGCGGTGGCTCCACTTTGGATGTTCTGCCATAGCACCATTCCTGTTGTGGGCAAAAAACTGCCCGCCTCCCCGCAAAAATCCCCGCTTTTGCTTGACAAACCCTATGGTTTCCGTGTATATTTAATATAATCTATATTTATAGAAGAGGTGAAATTTCATGAAGCACATTCAGACTCTGAACACCCGCGATATGGCTAAGAGCCTCCAGAACGGCGGCTGCGGCGAATGCCAGACTTCCTGCCAGAGCGCCTGCAAGACCAGCTGCGGCATTGCCAACCAGCCTTGCGAGAAGAAGTAATTTTTACTTGAACTGGCTTTCTGCCGGGACTGCCTTTTACCAAAAAGGCGCTCCCGGTTCTTTTTATGTAACCCCACTTTGATTCGGATATGAGGAATAGTATGATCCATCAATATAAACTCAACGGCTACAACATTGTGCTGGATGTCTACAGCGGCAGCGTTCACGCTGTAGACGAACTGGCGTATGCCGCCATCGCTCTGGTCGATGCCGGCCACCCCCGCGCAGAAGCTGCCGACCTGCTGGCAAAGAAATATGCTGACCATCCCGAAGTGACCGCCGAGGACATCAACGACTGCTTTGACGATATCGAAGAACTGAAGGCCGATGGCAAGCTGTTTGCCGAAGATATTTACGCTGACCATGCCTTTGACTTCAAGAATCGTTCCACCGTTGTCAAGGCACTCTGCCTGCATGTGGCCCACACCTGCAATCTGAACTGCGAATACTGCTTTGCCGCCCAGGGCAAGTTCCACGGCCAGTCCGGCCTGATGAGCTTTGAGACCGGCAAGCGTGCGCTGGATTTCCTGGTGGAGCACAGCGGCACCCGCCACAACCTGGAGGTTGACTTTTTCGGCGGCGAACCGCTGATGAACTTTGAGGTCTGCAAACAGCTGGTTGCCTATGCTCGCAGCATTGAAAAAGAAAAAGGCAAGAACTTCCGCTTCACCCTGACCACCAACGGCATCGGCATCACCGATGAAGTCATTGAGTGGGCCAACAAAGAGTGCTACAACGTGGTTCTTTCTCTGGATGGCCGCAAGGAGATCAACGACCGTTTCCGCAAGGATATTGCAGGCCGCGGCAGCTATGACCGCATTGTGCCCAAGTTCCAGCAGCTGGTCAAGGCCCGCGGCGGTAAGGGCTACTACATGCGCGGCACCTTCACCCATTACAACACCGATTTCACCAACGACCTGTTCCACATGGCGGATGATCTCGGCTTTGACGAGCTTTCCATGGAGCCGGTCGTGAGCAAGGCCGGCAGTCCTGAAGCCCTGACCGAAGCCGACCTACCCATCCTGTTTGACCAGTATGAGCTGCTGGCCAAGGATATGCTCCGCCGTGAAAAAGCCGGTCATCCCATCACCTTCTACCATTACATGATCGACTTGGCCCATGGCCCCTGCATTTACAAGCGCATTTCCGGCTGTGGTTCCGGCACCGAATATATGGCCGTTACCCCCTGGGGCGACCTGTACCCCTGCCATCAGTTTGTCGGCGACCCGGATTACAAGCTGGGCGATATCTGGAACGGCGTTACCAACACCGAACTGCGGGATGAATTCAAGCTGTGCAACGTGTACGCCCGCCCCGATTGCAAGGATTGCTGGGCACGCCTGTACTGCGCGGGCGGCTGCGCCGCCAACGCCCTGCACGCCACCGGCGATATCCACGGTGTGTATGAATATGGCTGCGAAGTGTTCCGCAAGCGCATTGAATGTGCCCTGATGATCAAAGTAGCCGAAAGCCTTGATCCCGAGCTGGCAGGCCGCGCCGCAACGGCAGCTCCTGCCACCGACGAGGACTGTGGCGACTGTTCCTCCTGCGAATAATTTCCTTTTCCCAGGGTGTATCTGAAAAGTCGAAAATATCGGCTGTTTCTTTGTTTTCAGATACACCTTAACCGCCGAGCCAGCAAAATCGGCGTTTCTTGTTTATCCCCGCACCAAATCTTCCATCAAATTCATCTGGCAAAGCCGGAATAAGGAGCGTAACTTGTATGGAATACCGTGTCTGCCGCAATAACCCTGCCCCCTATAATGACCTCAACGGCAAAATCAGCCTGCTGGGTCTTGGCACCATGCGCCTGCCCCTGCGGGACGCCGCCGACCAGACCAGCATTGACGAGGAAAAGGCACAGGAGATTTTTGATTATGCCTATGCCCACGGCGTGAACTATTTCGATACTGCCTACCCCTACCACGGCGGCATGAGCGAAAAGTTCTGCGGCAAAGCTCTGGCCAAGTATCCCCGCGCCAGCTATCACCTTGCCAGCAAACTGCCCGGCTGGCTGTTGAAATGCGATGAGGATGTGCCCCGTATTTTTAACGAGCAGCTGGCCAACTGCCGCACTGATTACTTTGATTTTTATCTCGTTCACTCTGTGCATGAAAGCAGCTGGCCCAATTACGTCAAGTACCACGCCTATGACCAGCTGAACGAGCTGCGCAAGGCGGGCAAAATCAAGCGGCTGGGCTTTTCTTTCCATGGCAGCGCTGAGCAGCTGCCAGAGATCCTTGCTGCAGGCGATTGGGATTTTGTACAGCTGCAGCTCAATTATTTTGACTGGGACTATCAGCAGAGCCGCAAAAAATACGAGCTGTGCGCCGCTGCCGGGCTGCAGGTCATCGTTATGGAGCCAGTGCGCGGCGGGATGCTGAACACCCTTTGCCCTGAAGCCGCCGCCCTGCTGCATCAGGCTGCCCCGGAAAAGAGCCTGGCCAGTTGGGCCATCCGCTGGGTTGCCAGCCTGCCCAATGTGCTGTGCGTACTTTCCGGCATGACTACCCTGGAGCAGGTACAGGATAACGTGGCTTCCATGGATCCCTTTATTCCGCTTTCCACCACCGAGCAGGATACCCTCGCCCGTGCGCTGGAGGTATTCAAAGCCCAGAAGCTTGCCCCCTGCACGGCCTGCAAGTACTGCATGCCCTGCCCCGCCGGGGTCAATATTCCGGGCATGCTGCACGCCTGGAACGAATACCGCCTGTGTGGTGACCGCCTCGCCACCCTGAAAGAGAATATGAGGACGCCCCCGCCGCCACCCGCGCCGAGCATTGCATCAAGTGCGGTGCCTGCCTGCCCAAATGCCCCCAGCACATCGACATCCGTTCCATGATGAGCACCATCTGCGATACGCTGTGATTTTTGGATTTACGGGGGATTTTTCCAGCCTTTTTGAAAAAGGCTTCGGCGAAAAACTTTAATCCAATAGGTACAATCGTATAAATAAGGCGCACCACGGGGATTATTCTGTGGTGCGCCTGTTTTTTGTTGTTCCTGTTTATGATCCCTGCCTATGCGGAATTACAGCAGGTTCAACCCTTGCCACGAACTTTTTCCCGCCGTCCCATTCCGAATTCCTAATTTTCCCCTCTCCGCGTAAAATGCCAAAAGCCCGATGTCAACACGGCATCGGGCTTTTGGATTTTCTGCATATAAAACGTTAATTTACTTATCCTGCGCGTTATGCTTCGCGGCAAACGGCAGCTTGCCATAGATTCCGCCGGTCGTCTCCTTGGCGGCACAGATTTTATCTGCCAGGCACACCAGCCACGCTTCACGGCAGGTGGGTGGGATGGGGGTTAAGGGGAACATGTGCTTGATGATCTCCCGCTCCACCGGGGTCAGTTTCCAATCCTCGCTTGCGTTGTGCAGGGCGGTGCCTGGGTGGGTAAAACCGTGCCAGTGGTGGCCGTTGGCTTTATCGTGCCAGTCATACAAAAAGTAATCATGCAGCAATGCACCGCGGATCAGCGCCCGCTCGTTTACGCGCAGGTGCAGCGTTTCCGCCAAGACGCAGACGGTATCCGCCACGCTGACGCAGTGGGCATACACGCTGACCTTGCCGTGCTGGATGCACCGCCGGGTTGCCGTGTAGCGGCCCTCTTTTTCCAGCCGGGCGGCTGCGGCTGCCACGCGGGCTTCGATTGCCCTGCGGCGTTCCCCGCTCAACTGAAGGTCACCACATCATCACGCGGGGCCGCGGCAGGCTCCACGTTGATGGCCGTCAGCACCGGGCCGACAGAATCCGGGGTCTGGCCCTGTAAATCGGGTGGTATTTCAGGTTCACCTTTGCCGTTACCGTGATCCAGTCACGCTGCTTCAGGTTCTTGTACTCCGTGTACTTGCAGGGGAAGCCCACAAACTGGATATCCTGCACGCAGCAGGTCATGGCAAAGCGGCCGGGCACAAAGCTGTCCTTGCCGGCGCGGTTGGTCTGGCACACCTGAGCCAGGAATTTCACCGTTTTGCCGTCGTACTTCTGCATCTCATCCATGCAGTCCATATACCACACGCCAAAGAACTCTTCGGGAATCTCGATCACCGGAGCGTTTACATCGAACGGCAGCGGGTCCGGGATATCGTCATAGGCAACGCTGCCATCCTTGAACTCATAGGCGATATCGCAGCGGCGGCTGGCCTGGCGCACCAGCTTGTGGATCAGCTGGTGGCTTTCGTCATCGTTTACCGCCTCGGCACGGTTCACCACCAGCAGCTCGCTGCCGCGCAGCTTGTCCAGCAGCAGGCCGCGCATGGCATTGTCGTTGGCATAGGTCTTGATGGTAGTGCCGTCTGCGGTGGCCAGGCACTGGTAAATCAGCCAGTTATCCGGCAGGGCATCGTACAGCTCCTGCACCAGCCACATGCCGTTGTATTCAATGATCACACGCCCACAGTCAGACTTTTCAGCCAGCTGCTGCAGGTGTTCGCGGTTCAGTTCCGCTTTGTCCTCAATGGTGGCAACGGTCACGCCGCCAAAGGCAAATCGCTCGGAATCATATTCCTCTTCGCCTTCCTCACAGATCAACAGCAGCGTTTTGTCGCCGGAATCAAACTGCGGGTCCTCCATTGTTTCCTGAATAAACTTGGTTTTGCCGCTTTCCAGCATACCCACAAAGAGGTAACAGGGAATCTCTTTCTGCGCCATGTTTTACTCCTTTACAAATCAGGCGTGGAACAGCTCTTCCACCTCATGTTCCTTCAGCTGGGAACCAATCACGCACACCTTGCCGGTAACATCGGGGCCGCAGGTGCGGATCTCATGCTCACCGGGCACCATGTCGAACTCGTACCAGGTGTCGCCGCCGTCCACAATACCCTTGGCACGCAGCACAGCGCCGTACTCGCCGGAATCCAGCGTGGTCAGGATGCTCTCCAGCTCGTCATGGCTGTACTTGTGGGCAGTCTCGTGGCCCCAGCTGGTGAACACTTCGTCTGCATCGTGGTCATGATGATGGTGATGATGGCCGCAGCAGCACTCGCCGTCATGGTGGTGATGGTGGTGCTCATGCTCGTCCTCGTCATCGTCGTCATCATGGTCGTGGTGGTGATGGCAGCATTCGTGGCCGTGGTCATCATCGTCGTCATCATCATGGTCGTGGTGATGGTGGCAGCACTCGTGGCCGTCCTCATCATGGTCATGGTGGTGGTGATGATGCTCTTCCTCATCCTCGTCCGCATGGGCAGCATTGGAAGCCTGTGCTTCGCTCAGAAGCTCGGCAACCAGGTCGCGCTTACCATCCATAACGGAAACGATCTGTGCACCGGTCAGTTCGTTCCAATCGGTGGTCACAATGGTGGCGGTGGGGTTCTTTTCCTGGATCAGGGCAACGGCTGCGGCAACCTTCTTCTCGTCTGCACTGCCGGTGCGGCTCAGGATGATGCAGGATGCGTGGCTGATCTGGTCGTCATAGAACTCGCCAAAGTTCTTCATATACATTTTGACCTTGTTCACATCGGCCACGGTCACAAAGCTGTTCAGGCTGACCGGCAGGGTCTCGCCCACACCCTCAACAGCGCGGGTCACATCACTCAGCTTGCCAACGCCGGAAGGCTCGATCAGGATGCGGTCAGGATGATAAGTCTCCACGACCTTTTTCAGTGCCTCGCGGAAGTCGCCCACCAGGGAGCAGCAGATGCAGCCGGAGTTCAGCTCGTTGACCTGAATGCCAGCCTCACGCATAAAGCCGCCGTCAATGCCGATCTCGCCGAATTCGTTTTCGATCAGCACAATCTTTTCACCCTGGAACGCTTCCTTGATGAGCTTTTTGATCAGGGTCGTTTTGCCTGCACCCAAAAAGCCGGAGAAAATATCAATTTTAGTTACCTGTTCTGCCATGGTAATATTCCCTTCTATCTTAAAGTTTGTTTGTGTTGTTAGCAATCTTGTTTTCTTACTGCTAACCTTATTATATCAAACCCGTCAAGAGCTTTTCGCCCATTTGGGCCTGCCAAAATTTGAAATTTTTGAAAACTTCTTGCCCCGTCAGCGCCTTTTTGCCGCGGCGTTTCCCCCGTTTGCTGCAAAATCCTCTCACCTTTCAGCAGTTTGCCCGAAAAACCGCCCAGTATCGCCTGAAAAACCGTTTTTTCTATTGAATTTTGCGCCGGGCGCGTGTTACACTTGATTTATGCTGTTTTTACCGGAATTTTGCCTTGTTCACGCCCTGTTTTGGAGGTGAGCACCTTGCCCACTGCCCCTGCATCCCGCGCCGCCGGGCGCGAAGTGACCCCCGTGGAACTGTTCCGCCTGCTGCCCGCCCATTTCGCCGCGGTACTGGTTTGTACCCTGCTGGGAGGTATTCTGGCCTTTGCTGCCGCACGCCTTGCCCCGCGCAGCTACCAGGCCGAAGCCCAGCTGTATGTTGCCGCCGCACAGGAGGGGCTGACCTCCGGCTATGCGGAACTGCAATTAACGGCTGATTATCAGGAGCTTTTGACCAGCCGCACCATGCTGGAATCCGTTATTTCCACCCTTGGCCTTTCCACGGATACTGCCCACTTAAAAGACCAGATTACCATTCTGCACCCGGCAGATACCCATATTCTGCGCATTGTTGCGGCCGATTCCTCCCCACAGCGCGCAGCAGATATTGCCAACGCACTGGCTGCCCTTGCGTTGGATGATCTTTCTGCCCGCATGGGCACCACCCCGCCCCGCCTGGTGGAGCAGGCAGCCCCGCCGCAGCGCTTTTCCGGGCCGGGGGCTGTGTTCCACGCAGCGTTTGGCGCTGGCATCGGCTTTTTGCTCTGCTTTGCTTTCCTCTGCCTGCATTACCTGCGGGATGACCACATTTATACGGCGGACGATCTGACCCGTTGCCTTGGCTCTTCGCCGCTGGCCTGCATCCCGGATGCCACGCCCCGCCGCCTCCATACCCGGAAAGGCGGCCGCCCATGAAAGAACTTGCTTTGAACCACCTGCCGGAGCTGGCACCCCGGACGGTTGAATCCCTGAATCTGCTGCGCCTGCGTCTGGAACAGACAGCCCCAGACGCCAAAATCATTCTGCTCACCAGCACTACCCCGCAGGAAGGTAAAACTACTCTGGCTTTGCAGTTCTGGCAGCTGCTTGCCGGGCTTGGCCAGCGCTGCCTGCTGGTTGACGGTGACCTGCGCCATTCCGGCATCTGCCGCCAGTGCGGGCTGACCGGTGAACACAAAGTGCCGGGTCTGGCACACTATCTTTCCGGCAGCGTCCCTCTGGAGGAAGTTCTCTACCACACCGAGATCCGCGGCACCTGCCTGGTTCCGGCCTCCGGCACCACCAGCCGCCCGGCCCTGCTGCTGGAACACCCCCGTTTTGCCCGCATGGTGGAAAGCTGTGCACCAAAGTTTGCTTATCTTTTGGTAGATGCTCCAGCCCTGAGCGAATGCAGTGACGCTCTCAGCCTTGCCAAGGTATGTGACGGTGCCCTGCTTGTGGTACAAAGCGGCGGCGTTACCCACCAGGAGCTGCGCCAGGCGGCTCACCTTCTGCAGGGCTGCGGCCTGCCGCTGCTGGGCACTGTGCTGAACCGCACCCCGTATTGACCTTTTATGAAAACATGTTAGAATGGACTTGTTCAACATTCTGCATATAAGGAGAGGACTATTTTGACGACCAATGAAAAAATCGCCGCTCTGCGCGCCGCTGCCCAAGCAGCCGGTGCCCACGGTGTTTTGCTGATGACCAGCGACCCCCACTCCAGTGAATATCTGCCCGCTTATTACAACAGCCTGCCGTTTTTCTCCGGCTTTACCGGCGAGAACTCCACCCTTGTTGTCACCCTGACCGGCAGTGCCCTGTGGTGTGATGGCCGCTTTTATGTTCAGGGTGACCGTCAGCTGGCCGGTACCGAAATTGAGTGCATGCACGCCGGTTCTGCCGGGGTGCCCACTGTGGAAGAGTACCTGACCGCCCATTTTGCCGCCGGCCAGACCCTGCTGCTGGACGGCAGCTGCGTGCCTGCCACCATTGCCAACGGCTATGCCGCCGCTCTGGGCAAGAGCGGCGCCAAGCTGGAAAGCAAGGATATCGTCTCCCCCCCTGTGGGAGAGCCTGACCACCCGCCCCAGCCTGCCCAACACCCCCTGCGAGCTGCTGACTGTTGAGCAGACCGGCGCCACCGCCGCCCAGCGCATTGCCATGGTGCGTGACGAGCTGAAAAAAGCCGGTGCCACCGCCCTGGCCGTGACTGGTCTGGACTGTGTGGGCTGGCTGACCAACATGCGCGCACGCGACCTGCCCTGTACCCCGCTGGCCGTTGCTTATGCCCTTGTCACGATGGACAGCTGCACCCTGTTTATCGCCCCCGGCCGCCTGAATGATGCCGACGCAAAAACGTTGGCCGATAACGGCGTTTCCCTGCGCGACTACCCGGAGCTGATCGATACCGTACACGCTCTGCCCGCAGAGGAAGTATTCCTCGTAGACGAGAAAGCCACCAACTATGACCTGTACTGCGCCCTGAACGAGCACAAGACCGTTACCGGTGCCGACCCGATCTTTGCACTGAAAGGTGTCAAGAACCCGGTCGAGCTTGCCAACATCCGCGAATGCCATGTGCGTGACGGCGTTGCCATGGTGCGTTTCCAGATGGACTTGGAAAAGGCCATTGCCGAGGGCAAAATCCTGCACGAGACTGACATTGAAAAGATGCTGCAAAAGCGCCGTGCCGAAATGCCCGGCTATTTTGAGGACAGCTTTGATACCATTGCCGCTTACGGCCCCAACGCTGCCATGATGCACTACCATGCCGAGGGCGAAGTGGACAGCGTGATTGAGCCGCGCGGCTTCCTGCTGGTGGATAACGGCGGCCAGTATGACTGCGGCACCACCGACATCACCCGCACCTATCCCGTCGGCCCCCTGACCGAGAACGAGCGCAAATACTACACCTGGACCCTGCAGAGCCACATTGACATTGCCCGCGCGGTATTCTTGGATTACTGCACCGGCTTTGCACTGGACAGCTTTGCCCGCGGCCCGCTGTGGGCACACAAAATCAACTACCGCTGCGGCACCGGCCACGGCGTTGGCTACATCTCCTCGGTGCACGAAGGCCCCCAGAGCCTGCGCCCCCAGAACCCCATTGTCTTCAAAGAGGGCATGACCATCACTGATGAGCCGGGCGTTTATGAGACCGATGAAGTCGGCATCCGCATTGAGAACGAGCTGGAATGCGTGGATGCCGGCACCAACCAATATGGTCACTGGCTGAAATTTGAGCCGCTGACCCTGGTGCCCATCTCCACCGAGCCGGTCATTGTGGACGAACTGACCCGTGACCAGATCAACTGGCTGAACGCCTACCATGCCCATGTATACGAGATGCTCAGCCCCCACCTGACCGAGGAGGAAAAGACCTGGCTGAAAGCCAAGACTGCCCCCATCGACCGGTAAAACTTTCTTTTCCGCATTTTTGAGTTATTTGAATCACTGAATTTATCGGCCCCTGCCGCACCAAGGCAGGGGCCGATTTTGTTTTGCCCTTGGGCCCTGCTGTGCTATGTCCACATCAACCTTCCCTTTCCGTATTTTCCTTTTCCCTGTCTGTAGGGAACGGTCTTGACCGTTCCGTCCCCTCATCCTACCACCCTTTTATAAATGCACCTCTCTCATGGCCTCGCGCAAATCAACTTATTGTATTTTATTTGATTTTATATTCAAATTGTATTTCCCGTTTTCCTGCGTCCGCCCCTCTGCCCATTCTGCACATTCCGACCAAATTGGCGCATCGGGTGCTGGTCATTCTGCTATTCTTTCATAAATCTTACCCAAAATCACACGTCTAACACTGTGCAATCATCCCATTTTCTGGACTTTTTACTCATTCTTGGGTAAAAAGCCATGATTATTGTTGATTTTTTGTCAAAGTCGGTCTATAATAAAATAGCTGGCAGGGCCAGGCCCTCCAGCTGCTTGAACTGAATTTATAGGAGGTACCTGTTATGCTCGTAAATGCAACCAATATGCTCCTCAAAGCTCGTGACGGCCACTATGGCGTTGGCCAGTTCAATATCAATAACCTGGAATGGACCCGGAGCATTCTGCTTCAGGCTCAGGCCATGCAGAGCCCGGTTATCCTGGGCGTTTCCGAGGGTGCCGGCAAATATATGACCGGTTTCAAGACCGTTGCCGCTATGGTGCGCGCAATGGATGAATCTCTCGGCATCACGGTTCCCGTTGTCCTGCACCTGGACCACGGCACCTATGAGGGCGCAAAGGCCTGCATTGAAGCTGGCTTTACCTCCATCATGTTCGATGGCTCCCACTACCCCATCGAAGAGAATATTGCCAAGACCCGTGAGCTGGTTGAGCTGGCACACGACAAGGGCCTGTCCATCGAAGCCGAAGTTGGTTCCATCGGCGGCGTTGAGGACGGCGTAGTCGGCAACGGCGAAATCGCTGACCCCGAAGAGTGCGCCAAGATCACCGCTCTGGGCGTTGACTTCCTGGCTGCCGGCATCGGCAACATCCACGGCATTTACCCCGCCAACTGGAAGGGTCTGGACTTTGAAGCTCTGGAGCGCATCCATCAGGCTACCAACAACATTCCTCTGGTGTTGCACGGCGGCACCGGCATCCCCGACGAGATGGTTCAGAAAGCCATCCGCCTGGGCGTTTCCAAGATCAACGTCAACACTGACTGCCAGCTGGTATTTGCTGAGGCCACCCGCAAGTACATCGAAGCCGGCAAGGATCAGCAGGGCAAGGGCTATGACCCGCGCAAGCTGCTGAAGCCGGGCGCAGACGCCATCATGGATAAGGTCAAGGAGAAGATCGAGCTGTTCGGCTCTGCCAACAAGGCTTGATTTGGCTAAGATTTAATTTGCCCTTTATCCAGTAACATTACACCCCGGAATCGCATATTCTTATGCGGTTCCGGGGTGTTTTTATTTTACGCTGTTTGCGCTATTTTATTTGTAGGTACTAGTCATAACCTCGCAGTAGGGCGAGGTCACCCGACCCCGCCGAAGCCCTGCCTGACCACACATTGAAAATTGGCAAAAAGCAATACCCCCATTTGTAGGGGACGATGCTTCGCATCGTCCCACATGCCGGGCCTTGTCTAATATTTCACCACATCATTCTCCGCAAGGCAGCGGGCGCACATTGTGCGCCCCCTACAGGTGGCATACCATCACAATCCCCTCCACATCACTCAAAACCCGTCTTTTCCCTCACCATCACATTCCAGGGCCATCTCGCCTGTCCCATCTTCACACAAAAAACGGTGCCGTACCCCATAAAGTCCGGGGTACAGCACCGTTTCTTTTTATCTTATTCTATAAACTCTATCATCATGCTCTGTGCTTTTTGTGCCTGCTCACCAATACGCCAAGCACTATCGCCAGCACAAAATAGATCACTGCCATCACCACAAAGCGGCCAAACAAACCGCCCACATAAGCAATCAGCAGGTTTTTCAGGGCAGGCGGGTCAATGCCCAGGCGCGTTAAGCCGATCATCGGCTTAACGCCCACACCCAGCACCAGGCACACCACAGCAGCACCGCCAAGGGCATACACCAGGCAGCGCGCCCCCAGGCGGGCATCTTTGCGGCTGATGTGCAGCATGGACACTACCGCAGCGCACAGCAGCACCGCACTGACCACCAAGCCGATTACCATCACCTTTTGCAGTTTCTGCACCAGGGTACGCAGCTGGCTGACCAGCGGCACCGCGGTGTAGGAGGCATACTCCATACGCACAGCCTCAGCCACGGTTTCCACGGCCGTCTTGGTTTCGCCTTCCAGCGTAATGCCACGGTCTGCCGTAGCCTGTTCCATAGCGCTGTAAACAGCTTCCGCGATATTATCGCGGGTATAATAGGTCAGCGTTTTGGCATACAGCCCCGCCACAGCATCCTGCATGTCGCTTTCCACCTGGTCAACAGACATAAACCCCGTCATAACATCGGCATCAAAACCGGTGGCTGCACCATAACTGATAAAATCCTGTACCATATCATCATAGGCGCTCTGGGCATAGCCAGAGCTTTTCACGCAGCTCTGCATATAGCCCACGTTACCAAACGTGGTAAACAGCATGACAAACACCGCCAAAAGTGCCAAAATCAGGCTGCTCAGCCAGGAAAGCACCATCGGCCACACAGCGCTGCCTTTGCGGGAGTTTTTTTGTTGTGTCATCTCTGCATCTCCTCCCTCAACGGTCAGCATCCAGCTCCGGGCCGGATGTGTAGCTGGCATAAACAAAGTAGCGGTTAGGGGTAAAGCCCAGCGCATCAAACGGGTAGCAGGTATACAGGATCAGGTTTTCATCGGTGCGTGTAAAGTCATACGTGGTGGTATCCTGGTAATCCCGCACCTCGCAGCGCTCCACCGTATAGGTGTAGGTACCGTAATGGGTCTCGATCGTCACCACATCGCCCACCTCAACGCTCTGCAGATCGTTAAAAAAGGTGTTGTTGTGGCCCGCCATCAAAATGGTCTTGCTTTCACCAGGGATGCCTGCTCCGCTGCTGTCCACATAAGTACCAACACCCCGGTTCAGGATGCTGTTGGTGTCACCGTAATACACCGGCGCATCCACCGTGGTGCCCGCAATCGTAATGCGGCCATAGCGGTCCCCCTTGCTGGGGTAGGTAATGCTGCTCAGCGGGATGGTCTCCTGTTCCGGCTCTTCCTGTGCGGTCCGGTCATTTTCCGTATTGGTCAGGGTCTGGGCTGCCTCATCAAACAGGTCCTTGGGCTGGGTTTCCACCACACTGGTTTCCATAAACCACTCTACCAGCGAGTAGTACGGTGCGGCAAACACCTTGAACATGACCGCCAGCAGCGCCAACGTGACCAGCGCAAACAGCAGTGGCACTACCACCAGCCCTGCCGGACCTTTGCGCAAAAAATCGTTCTTGTGCGTCATTTATTTTTTCTCCCCGTTCAGGCACAGGCTGCGGCCCATACCTGACGCTGAAACAAAAAAATTCGCCGCGGCACGCCGCGGCGAACAACATGTTAGTTAGGCGTGATTACTCAGCGTCACGGCTCTTGCGAACAGCAACACCCATGGTGCCAGCGATGGCAACCACAGCAACCAGCATAGCGATACCAGCATTGTCGCCGGTAGCCTTGATAACGCCATTGCCGCTCTTCAGGCTGGCAGCAGCGGTGGTGGTGCTTTCAGCAACGCCCCAGGTGCCATTCTTGATGGCTTCGCCGATTTCCGGATGGGTATCGGCATTGCTGAAGCTGTAAGGGACGTAGGTGCCGTTGATGTTGGCAGAGATGGTGATATCATTGCCGTTGACGGTAACCTTTGCATCGGAAACAGAAACGCCCAGAGCATTCAGGATGCTGACAGTCTCGTTCTTTGCACCTTCGGGATCAGACTTTGCACGGTCCAGCAGCTCGTTTGCCTTGGCAACCAGGCTGTCGGCAGTGTAGCCAGCAGCAAGAGCCTTGTCAACATCAGAAGCGGTAACAGTGTAGGCAATGCCCTTGGAGTTCAGGTAATCCTGAGCGCGGGCAACCTGTGCATCATTGGCAGCAAATGCGCTGGTAGCGAACACACCAGCCATAGCGGCGCAGGCAACGAAAGTGGTCAGTTTCTTCATTTTCATTACGCACATCTTCTTTCTTCCTATTTGAATATCGGAATGTATATTCTTTAATGCACCCCATATTAACTGATGATTCATTATAACTATTAATAATAGCAGTATAGCATTTTTTTGTCAAATGTCAAGGGCAACACCGCACAATTCCCGCCTTGCGGCTTAAGCACCGCTCCGGCAACTGCGGCACGGCATCTGCGTTGCCAAAATGCTCGATAATGTCGGGTTGCGGTACCCGCATCGTGCTTCGGGGGCAAAAGCCCCTCGCACTCTGCGACCGCTGCCCCTGCTTCGGTTCGCTGTTTCCGCCACTGGCGGCGCTCACCTTTGCAGCATCCAGTATTATCTGCGCTTTTGGCTTGGCATCTGCCGCACCTCGCTCGCCGTATCGGCACTTAGAATTATGCGGTATTGCCCAAGATTTCTTCGAGCCTTTATGCTTTCCGTTATTCATTTCGCACTTTTTGCCAAAAGTAAAATGGAACTTCCACCATTAGCATCACGCACCAGCCGCTGGCGCAGGCAAAGGCAATGCCATACATTCCCATCCGCGGCGCCAAAATGCAGGTCGTCACCACACGCAGGCTGGTCTGGATCAGCGTGCCCAGCAAAGTCATCGGCATGTTGCCCATGCCGCGGTAATACCCTTGGAATCCGTTCGTCATGGCGGGCAGCAGGTAGAACAGTGCCATCGTTCCCAGGTACTGCACCGCCAAAGCGATCACCCGGTCAGCGCCCTCCCCTGTCACAAACATTGCGGCCAGCGGGGTCTTGAACAGAGTCACCACCCCGCCGATCAGCATCCAATACGCGGCTTCCATCCCAAGGCCCACCGCAAATCCGCGTCTAATGCGGTCCTGCCTGCCCGCGCCGCGGTTCTGGGCAATGTAGGTGGTAATGCCCTGGGCAATGCTCTGTTCGGGGATGCAAGCAAAATCGTCAATGCGCGTCACCGCATTGAACGCAGCGATCACTTCCACACCCAAGGCATTCACCTGCCCCTGGATGAGCACTTTGCCGATTGGCTGTACGGCCTGCTGCAAAGCGGATACCCCGCCATATTGCAGCGTGCGGCCCAGCAGACTGCGGTCAACGCGCCACTGGCCCCGCCGGGGGCAGAGTTCCGGCGTTTTGGTCCACAGCCACCACCCGGCCAACACGGCGCTGAACGCTTCGGCAATCACCGTTGTCATGGCGGAGCATACAATGCCAAAGCCCAGCCCGCCGATAAAGATCAGGTCCAGCGCTGCGTTCAAAATGGCCGATACCATCAAAAAGCGCAGCGGCGTTCGGGCATCGCCCACACTTTTGAACCCCGCCGCCAACGCATTGTAAAAGCAGGTGAACGGTGCCCCCAAAAAGGTAATGCGCAGATAGATGGCCGTGATTGCAAAAATCTCCCGCGGAACCGCACAGGCCTGCAGAATCGCCGGGGTGAATAATACCCCCAGCAATGCCACCACTGTGCATGCCGCCGTGCCGGAAAGCACGGTGGTGGCCAGTTCCCGGCGCAGGCTTTCGCCGTCCTTTGCGCCAAAGAACTCGCTCATCAGCACCCCGGCCCCCAGGCAGACACCGGTAATTCCCAGAATAACCAGGTTCATCACCGGGCCCGCAATGCCCTCGGCCGCCAGGGCATCCTTGCCGATGAACCGCCCCGCAATGATGGAATCCACCGCGTTATACGCCAGCTGGAACCAGTTGCCCAGCATCAGCGGCACGGCATAGCGCAGCAGGTGCCCCGCCGCGCCGCCTTTGGTCATATCCTGCATGGCGCTCATTTCTGCTGTGCCGGTTTGCGCTCATCGCGGTCCTGCTCAGTTTCCCGCGTAATGTAGATGGGGCGGTGCTTCACTTCCAGATAAGTTTTGGCCAGGTACTCGCCCACAATGCCAAGGCAGAACAGCTGCACGCCGCTGCACAGCAGCATAATGCAGACCATGCTGGGCCAGCCCGCGGTCGGATCGCCAAAAATCAGAGCACGCACTACAACAAAAATAATGCCCACAAATGCCGCCAGGCAGAAGATCACGCCCGCCAGCGCCGCCATAACCAGCGGCTGGGTCGAAAATCCCACAATGCCCTCAATGGAATACTTGAACAGGCTCCAGAAGTTCCACTTGGTCTGGCCTGCCACGCGCTCCACGTTCTGGTAGGCAAACCACTTGGTCTTAAAGCCCACCCAGCTGAAAATGCCCTTGGAAAAACGGTTATACTCTGACATTTCCAGCACGGCATCCACCATGCGGCGGCTCATCAGGCGGAAATCCCGTGCGCCGTCTACGATCTCGGTATCCGACATTTTATTGATGATGCGGTAAAACATCCGGGCAAACCAGCTGCGCACCGGGGGTTCACCCTCGCGGGTGGTGCGGCGGGTAGCCGCGCAGTCATAATCACCGGTCAGCAGGGCATCCAGCATATCCGGCAGCAGCGCAGGCGGGTCCTGCAGGTCAGCGTCCAGCGTGGCGACATAATCACCCTTGGCCGCTTTCAGGCCCGCATAAATACCCGCTTCCTTGCCAAAATTGCGGCTGAAGGAAACGTAACGCACACGCGGGTCGGCATCGTGCAGCTCCCGCGCCACGCGCAGGGTGCCGTCTTTGGAGCCATCATCCACAAAAATGATCTCAAATTCTGCGCCGTGGCTCTTTTCCATCTGTGCCGCCACACGGGCCGCTTCCTGATAAAACAGCGGCATGGCTTCTTCTTCGTTATAACATGGAACGATCAGGCTGATCAACATTAGGGGGTCACTCCTCCCATGGTAGTTTCGTATCGTGGGTATTGCGGTCATTCGGCGGTCCATCCGGTAAAGTTCACCAGCAGGTATCCGTCCTGCAGGCTTACCCCAACCGGGGCTTCGCCTGCCTCGGCCAGGGTATCGGCGGCATCCTGCTGGTCTGCATCCGCCAGGGCGCAGGGGCGGTCCACCTGCTGCATCAGCAGGGCTATCTGTTCTTTGCCGCCAAAGGCATCCTGCGCCCAGTTGATGACCATTGTCTGCGGGTTCTCGTACCGGTCCAGGTCCCCCAGCGGGCCGCCCAGCACGGTATAAATCAGGTATGCGGCCTTATACGCCGGGTTTGCCGCCGGGATCACCAGCCGGTCCTGCAGTTCGGGGCTTAATTCTGCCTGCCCCACAAAGGCCACCGGCAGGGTGCCCGCCGGATCCAGGTCATTCAGTTCATCTGCTGTTTTAATCAGCAAGTGTTCTTCATACTGCCAGCGGTCGCGGTTGTATCGTATCGTCCCTGTCAGGGAGATCAGTTCCACCGCCAGCATCGCCCCCGCCAGCGCGGCACAAATGATGGCTTTGGCTCCGCCCTGTTTGCCGCGGTCCAGCGCCGGGGCCAGCCACAGCCAGGCCGCAAAGGGCACAAACACAGCAAAGCACTGCACTGCACGGGCCATCTGGGCACCGGTGCCCTGCAAGATGCCCAGCGAGAACTGCGATACAATCAGCCCTGCCGCGAACAGTGCCCGCCCATTGCCGCCGCGGTGCCGCAGGACCCACAGCACCACCGCCCAGCTGGCAAGTGCCAGCAAGGCCAGCGCCGGAATGCCAAACGCACGGGCCAGATAGTTGGTCAGCCATTCCCGCACAGGGATCACAACTGCAGCCCGCACGCTGTCCCGCTGGAACCAGAAGATCGTTTTGGATGCCGTGCCATCCTGCCCGCTCACGCCGTTTGCGGCGCACAGCAGGGCGGCCAGCCCTTTGCGCAGCACCAGTGCCGCGGCCAGCGGCCACAGTCCGCGCAGAATGCTGCCCCATATCTTTCCGGCTTTTCGGCTGTGGGGTTCCGCTGCCGCGGCATCCAGCAGCAGGGCGGCGCACAGCAGCGTCAGCCAGACTGGGGCAAAGCTTTCGTACAACCCCAGTGCAAAACACAGGCAGACCACTGCGCCGCAGGCACCGGGCAGGCTGTTCCGCCAGCCGCACAGCAGGTGCGGCAGTGCCAGCGCCAATGCCAACGCGCACAGCAGGTAGCCAAACCCAACGCCACACTGGTTGGAATACATCAAAATTTCGCCATGGTAGGGCCACAGCAGCAGCCCTGCCGCCAGCAGCTGCGCCCCTGGCTGTTTTGCCTGCCGCCGTGCCGCCGTGTACAGCACCGCGGCCAGCAGAATGCCCGCCAACACCAGGCTGAGGGCAAAAAACAGCTCCGGCCAAAAGCGCTGGTAGGTCATGATTCCGGTCAGCGCCTGCAGCAGCCACACGGTAATGCGGCCCTGGCGCAAAAATTCTCCGCCCTGCTGGTAGGTGGCAATGGCAAGGTCGTCCATATCCACGGCAGGGGTGTTCATGGCGTAGCCGTACCCCCACAAAACTGCCAGCAGCAGCACACCCCACAGCGTTTTGCTGCGGGCCAGCCCGCACAGGTTGTTCCAAATTTGTCCCGATACGGGCAAAGCCCGCTTGTGCGGAGGCTTGCCGGGTGGTATCAGGTTGTAATGTCTGGCGCGCCACGGGGAACGATCAGCCCTTAACGGCGATGTTGACCAGGCGGCCCTTGACGTAAATTTCCTTGGCAATGGTCTTGCCTGCAATGGCTTCGGCCACAGCGGGGTCAGCCTTTGCAGCGGCAATGGCGTCAGCGCTTTCAATGTTAGCGGCAACGTTCAGGCGGGCCTTGACCTTGCCGTTCACCTGAACAGCAATCTCAATGGTCTGCTCCACGCATTTGGCTTCGTCATACTTCGGCCACTCGTGGTAAGCCAGGGTGTCGGTGTGGCCCATCTGCTGCCACAGTTCCTCGGTCATATGGGGAACAAACGGGTTCAGCAGCTGCAGCAGCACTTCGTACTCTGCGCGGGTTGCACCGCCCTCATCGTACAGGGCATTCACCAAAATCATCAGCTGGGCAATGGCAGTATTGGCCTTCAGGGCGTCAATGTCCTCACCCACCTTCTTAATGGTGCGGTTGATCAAAGCTTCCAGCTTCGGGCGGTAGCCTTCGCCCTCCACCTGCTTTTCGCTCAGTGCCCAGATGCGGTCCAGGAAGCGCTTGCAGCCCTTGATGGAGTTGGTGTTCCAGGGAGCGGCTTTCTCAAAGTCGCCAATGAACATCTCGTACAGGCGAAGGGTGTCAGCGCCGTACTCGTTCACCACATCGTCCGGGTTGACAACGTTGCCCAGAGATTTGGACATCTTGACGATCGGGTGCTCGGCCATTTCGCCGTACTTCTCGACCAGAGCTTCGCGGGCAGCCTTTTCGCTGCCGTACTCGGCCAGCAGGCGCTTGCGCTCAGCATCGGGCTGGTTTTCAAAGGCATGCGGGTTCAGGCCCAGAATCATGCCGTGGGAGGTACGCTTCTGGTACGGTTCTGGCTTGGGCACTACGCCGATATCATACAGGAATTTATGCCAGAAACGGCTGTACAGCAGATGCAGGGTGGTGTGCTCCATGCCGCCGTTGTACCAGTCCACCGGGCTCCAGTAATCCAGGGCTTCCTTGCTGGCGATGGCATCCTTGTTGTGGGGGTCCATATAGCGCAGGAAGTACCAGGAAGAACCGGCCCACTGGGGCATGGTATCGGTTTCACGGGTAGCGGGGCCGCCGCAGCACGGGCAGGTGGTCTTGATCCACTCGGTGTGGCGGGCCAGCGGGCTTTCGCCGTCCGGGCCCGGCTCAAAGTCGGTAATTTCCGGCAGGCGCAGCGGCAGCTCGCTTTCGGGGATGGGCTGCCAGCCGCACTTTTCGCAGTGCACCATGGGGATGGGCTCGCCCCAGTAACGCTGGCGGCTGAACACCCAGTCACGCAGCTTGAAGTTGACCTTCTTGCAGCCCTTGTGGTTTTCTTCCAGCCAGGCATACATCTTTTCCTTGGCATCTTCAACGGACAAACCGGTCAGGAAGCCGGAGTTGACCAGCGTGCCGGTGGCAACATCGGTAAAGGCAGCCTCATCCAGGTTGGCCGGGGTATTGCCCTTGACGACCTCGATGATGGGCAGGCCGAACTTCTTGGCGAACTCCCAGTCGCGGCTGTCGTGGGCAGGCACGGCCATAATAGCACCGGTGCCGTAAGTTGCCAGAACATAGTCAGAGATAAAGATGGGCACCTCTGCGCCGTTGACGGGGTCGATGGCGGTCACGCCCTCGATCTTAACGCCGGTCTTTTCCTTGTTCAGCTCGGTACGCTCAAAGTCGCTCTTGCGGGCGGCTTCATCCTGGTATGCCTTTACGGCATCCACGTTCTTGATCAGCCCGGCATCGATCCACTTTTTGATGTAGGCATGCTCCGGGGAGATGACCATGTAGGTAACGCCGAACAAGGTATCCGCGCGGGTGGTATAAACGGTCAGGGTATCACCGGCAGAGGTTTCAAAGTTGACCTCAGCGCCATGGCTGCGGCCGATCCAGTTGCGCTGCTGGGTCTTGACACGGTCGATGTAATCCACCTGGTCCAGGTCATCGATCAGGCGGTCCGCGTAAGCGGTGATCTTCAGCATCCACTGGCTCTTCACGCGCTGCACAACGGGGCTGCCGCAGCGCTCGCATACGCCGTTTACAACTTCCTCGTTGGCCAGAACGACCTTGCAGCCGGTGCAGTAGTTGACGGTGGTAGCCTTTTTATAAGCCAGACCGTGCTTGTACAGCTGCAGGAAGATCCACTGGGTCCACTTGTAGTATTCGGGGTCAGTGGTGTTGATCTCGCGGTCCCAGTCAAAGCTCAGGCCCAGTGCCTGCAGCTGGCTCTTGAAGCGGGCCACGTTCTTGGCGGTCACGATTTCCGGGTTGATGTGGTTTTTCAGGGCATAGTTCTCGGTCGGCAGACCAAAAGCATCCCAGCCCATAGGGTACAGGACATTATAGCCGCACTGACGCTTTTTGCGTGCCACAATATCCAGCGCGGTATAGCTGCGGGGGTGGCCAACATGCAGGCCGGCCGCAGACGGGTACGGGAATTCTACCAGTGCATAGAACTTGGGTTTGGAATGGTCGATCTCAGCATGGAAGGTGTGTTCATCCTGCCATACCTTTTGCCATTTGGCCTCAACGGCCTTGAAATCATATTTCATAAAGCTTCTCTCCCCACAGAAATTTGTGCGTACTGTGCTTTTGCGCTCCGCATCGGCTCCCCTGGAGGGGAGCTCCGGCGCAGCCGGTGAGTGGTGGTTCGGCGTCACGCACCCCTGTATTTTATGTTCTTTCGGGGTGCCAGCTCCCCTCAAGGGGAGCCATCCAGCATCCATGTTTACGCCTGCTCTTCCGGCTTTTCTTCCCATTCTTCGGCGGGCAGCTCCTTGGCGTCAGCCCACAGGTGCTCCAGGTCATAGAAGTCATGGGCTTCCGGCGTAAATACATGCACAATCACGCTGCCGTAATCCAGCAGCACCCAGCGGTTGCCGTCATGGCCTTCGGTGCGCAGCACGTTCACGCCTGCGCGGCCCAGCTGGAAGTCCGCCTCGTCTGCCAGCGCGCCCACATGGGTGGTGGAATTGCCGGTTGCGATCACGAAATAATCCGTTACCGTGGTCAGGTTTTCCACATGCAGGATGCGGATATTATAGCCTTTTTTCGCGTCCAGCGCGCGGCCAGACGGATGGCAAGTTCTTTGCTTTCCATTCAATTCTCCTTTGTTGCAGGATCTATCATTCTGACGGGGTGCTGTCACCATCGGTGCTGTCCCCGTCCGTGCTGTCATCCGGCGCCGGGGTTGCGGTATCATAAACATCCGTTGTGGCCGAACCGTCAATGTTGTTTGTCTGTTGTGCGTCGGAAATTTCCTCGTTCAGGGTTCCCATAAACTGCACGCTGGGGTCAGATGCCGTCAGGCCGCTCAAATCAAACAGGCCGTCATCCCCTGCAATGTTCAGCTGGCTGGCATCCACCGGGCCGGTATTCTCGCGGAAATACTCGTTCAGCAGGTCTGCCGTTTCCTGCCTTGCCACCACAACGGTACTGTTGCCGTTATAGCTGATGGCCTGGCCCATATACACGGGAACCTGGCCGAACATAATGTTGGAGCTGGAAATTTTCAGCATACTGACCGCCACGCTGACAAGCTCGGTTGCGCTCAGGTCGGTTTCCATCTGGCTGGTGATGACCGGCAGCAGCTTGGCGATATCCCATACCGTCATGCTGCGCATACGGGCGAACAGCGCCGCATAGAAGTACCGCTGCATCCGCAGGCGGCCCAGGTCAGAGTCCGCATAAATGTGGCGGGTGCGCAGGAAGAACTCTGCCGCCGCGCCGTCCATGGTCTGGTAGCCCTGGCTCAGGTGGCTGCCGCCGTAATCCATATCCTGCGGCACATACACCCGAATGCCGCCGAAGGTATCAATGATCTGGGTCAGCGCTTCCAGCCGGACGGACAGGTAGCCGTCCACATGCAGGCCAAAAATGTTATAGATCTCATCGGCCAGCGCGCTGATGTTGTTGCCGCCGTTGGAGCCCTGCGTTTTGGCAATGGCGTTGATCTGATAATTGCCGGAGAAGCTGGCATCCGTGGTAACAAAGATGTTGCGCGGGATCTGCAGCATCTTGACCTGGCCGGTCTCATTGTTGAAGTGCAGGTACAAAATCATGTCGGTCATGCCGTCATCTACCTGCGAATCGGTTTCCTGCCCGGTCTCGGTGGAGCGGTCAATGCCCACCACCAGCAGGTTGAACTCTTTGCCCGCATACTCTTTGGGGGTGTTGATCAGCTGGTTCAGGCTGATGGACCCCGCCGACGGTGCAATGGCGTGCATGATAAAGACGACCGTGCCAAAAAAGATCACAGCGATGGCCAGCAGGGTGCCCAGTAACACCTTCCACCAGCCGCCTTTTTTCTTTCTTACCGTTCGGGCCATAGGGGCCTGCGCCGCCTTTGCCTTTGCGGCTGCCACCCTTGGGCGGTTTGCCACCGCCGCCTGCGGCAGATTTGCTGCCGCTCTTGCCTGCGGCGGATTTTCCGCTTCCGGCTGCCGGTTTCCCGGCGCTGCGTGAAGCCTGCATAACGGTGTCCTCCTGCTGCGGCGCGGCCTGGGGTGCAGCGGGCTGGGCTGCCGTTTGGGCAGCGCGGCGGGCCACACGCGCCTGATACTCTGCATCCGCGTTCATATCATAATGTGCGCGGCTGCCTTTGGTTTCGTTCAGGTCCAGCCGGCGCACCTGGGTGCGGGTGGCCCCCTGTGCGCTCTGGCTGCGGGCGCGGCGCTGCAGCTCCAACGCCTGGCGCTGGGCGCGGGTCAGGGGCTGCTCGCTCTGGGCAGCGGCCTGGGCCTGCTGGCGCGCGGCAGCTTCGCGGGCAGCGTGGGCTTCCTGGGCCTGCTGCTGGGCAGCAGCGGCGCGGGCTTCCTGCTCTTTCTGCTGGGCGGCGCGGTAGCGGTCAACATCGGTTTGCTGCACACGGTTAAAGCTGCGGGTGCGGCGGGTGTTATTGGCGGCAAGCTGCTGTGCACGGCGGCGGGCAGCTTCGTACTCATCCTGATTCAGCGCACTGCCTGTTTTCACAGTACGCCCGGTGTTCACCGTGCGCGGCGCGTCACCAGCATGGTAGACATTGCGCGGCGCATCGCCGGTGTTTACCCTGCGGATCTCGCTCATAACGTTCCTCCCTTTTATTCAAACGATGGGAACTGGTCTTTCATCTTATTCGGTTACGGCACACCCGCAAAAGGCAGTGCCTGCCCCTTTATCGGTGCAGGCCGCGCGGGCATCATCCAGTGCGGCAACGGTATCGGGGTCCAGTGGGTTGCCTTTTTCGCGAACAAAGGCAATGCTTTGTTCCAGTGCATGGCACAGCGCCAAGTCCAGGTTCTGCATTTCCTCGGCACGCAGCGCCTCCACACCGGGGTAATCCCGTTCGGCACTGGTCATATCCGCCATGTAAATAATCTTGTCCAACAGGCTCATGTTCTGTTTGCCGGTGGTATGGCACTCAATGGCAGATAAAATTTCCGGGTCCGTCACACCCCACTGTGTCTGGCACAAAATCGAGGCCGCGTACCCATGCCACACCGGCGCAGGGCGCTTGGCGGCATTTTTAGCTATTATAGCATTGTCAGCAAAAATCTGCAACATCTCTGCCTTGGGCAGTTCTTTCGCGCTGTCGTGCAAAAGTGCCGCTAATGCGGCCTTTTCCTCATCCGCGCCATAGCGTTTTGCCAGCTTGACTGCCATTTTTTTTACATTTATGGTGTGCCTGTAACGCTTTTCGCTCAAACGGCTTTTTACCAGCGCTTTTGCTTCGTCCACTGTCATCAAGATCCGCATCCTTTCCCTATTTTATTGTACCCTATCTATGGCTTCAAATCAGCTTGCCGTACAGCCCGTTCCGGTGTATCACATCCGCCACCGGCGGGGGCAGCAGCTCCTTCAGCCGGGCAGGGGGATACTTTCCTGCGCGGATATCGCTGGAGGCACACTCCAGCACCGGGGCATCCGCAAACATGATCTTCCCGCCTGCTTCTTCCAGCTTTTGGGCTGCTGCACGCAGAGCGTCGCCATCGCCGGGTTCCCGGCTTTGCACCACCAGGGTGACCATAGCCAAAATTTCCCGCCAGCGGTACCATTCATCAAATGTTTCCAGCATATCGCTGCCAATTGTCATATACAGCTGAGCGCCGGGATACTTTTCCTGCAGCATGCTGACGGTATTATAGGTATAGCTGCGGCCCGCGCGGTCCACTTCCCACTGGCTCACCTGCACCTGGGGGCCAAGCGCCTTAAAGCATTCGCACATGGCAAGGCGCAGTTCGCCCGGCGTTGCGCTGGCGCGCTTGTGGGGTGGGATGCCCGCCGGCATAACCAGCACCACATCCGGCTGCACCGCCTGCATGGCGGCCCGCAGGTTGTTCATGTGCCCGGCGTGGGGCGGGTCAAATGTGCCGCCAAATAGCAGTGCTTTCATCTTACTTTTTCAGCAGTTCCGCATAAGCAGATTCCTTCGGCTTTTTGCGGAACAGCACAAACTTGCGGCCAATCACCTGCACGCACTCTGCATGGATGGCTTCGCACAGGATGTCGGCAGCCTCGCGGGCATCATACTCGCTGTTTTCCAGCACCTTCAGCTTGATCAGCTCGCGGGCTTTGATGCAGTCATTCACGCCCTTGATCAGCGTTTCATCAATTTCGCCCTTGCCGATCTGGAAAACCGGCTCCATGGTGTTGGCCATGCCGCGCAGTGCGGCGCGCTGTTTGCTTGTCAAAGACATTGTTCGCTCCTTATTGTTCAGTCAAAATCAAATCGTTCTATTCAGTTTTTCTCTGCGGCTCATTCGCCCAAAAATGCGGCGAGCTCGGCTTCCAGCTTTTCCATGGCGCGGCCGCGGTGGCTGATGGCGTCTTTTTCGGCATCGGCCAGCTCGGCATAGGTGCGGTGCGCAGTGTTGGGTACCGTGCCGCCGCCGGGCAGGCCGACGGCATCGGGGACAAACAGCGGGTCATACCCAAAACCGTTATCGCCCGCCGGGGTCAGGGCCACACTGCCGGGGCATTCGCCGGTCACAACCAGCTCCCGCCCATCCGGCAGGATCAGGCAGACCGCCGAAACAAACTTGGCGGCGCGCTGTCCCACCGGCACATTCTGCATCTCTGCCATCAGCTTTTCGTTGTTGGCGGCATCGTTGCCGTGCTCACCCGCATAGCGTGCGCTGTACACGCCGGGTGCCCCGTTCAGGGCATCCACGCACAGGCCGGAATCATCCGCCACGGTGGGCAGGCCGGTTGCCTTGCAAAAGGCTTCGGCCTTAATCTTTGCGTTTTCCGCAAAGGTGGTTCCGGTCTCCTCCGGGTCCAGGGTTACACCCAGTTCCCGCAGGCTTTTTACCTCGTGGCCGCAGCGGGTCAGGATGCGGCGCAGCTCTTTCAGCTTGCCCGCATTGTTGGTGGCTGCACAAACGATCATGCCTGTTCCTCCCCTGCCTGCTCCGTTTCCTCTTTTTTATGCTGCGGAACCTCCGGCAGCAGGGCTTCGGCAAAATCGGTGGCGGAGAAGAAGATCAGGTCGTCGATCTTTTCCCCCACGCCCACAAAACGGATGGGCAGGCCCAGCTTTTCGTGCACACCGATGATGCAGCCACCCTTGGGGTGCCGTCCAGCTTGGTCAGCACAACGCCGGTGGCACCGGCGGCGCGGCAGAACTCCTGCGCCTGGCTGATGGCGTTCTGGCCGGTAATGGCATCCAGCACCAGCAGCACTTCCAGGCTGGCATCCGGGCTGGCCTTTTTCACGCTGCGGCTGATCTTTGCCAGTTCGTCCATCAGGCCCTTTTTGTTGTGCAGGCGGCCTGCGGTATCGGCAATGACCATATCATAGCCGCGGGCCGTGGCGGATTTGACCGCATCAAAAATCACGGCTGCGGGGTCAGCGCCCTCGCCCGCCTTGACCAGCGGCACCCCGGCACGGTCGGCCCAGGTTTCCAGCTGTTCGCTGGCCGCTGCGCGGAAAGTATCGCCTGCCGCCAGCATGACCCGCTTGCCCAGATCCTTGTACAGATAAGCCAGCTTGGCAATGGTGGTGGTTTTGCCCACGCCGTTCACGCCCACAACCAGAATAACCGCCGGTTTGCCGCTCAGGTCCAGGTCAGTTTTGGGGCTTACCTCGCGGCGGATGATATCGCGCAGGGCATCCAGCGCTTCCTGGCCGGTATGCAGGCCGTTGATCTCTACCTCATCGCGCAGCTCGTCCACCAAACGCACCGCGCAGCTGGGGCCGACATCGGCCAGAATCAGCTGCTCTTCCAAATCATTATACAGGTCATCATCAATAACAGAGCTGGTCAAGGTGTTGACGATGTTCTGGAAAAAGTCCGTTCTGGTTTTTTCCAGGCCATCGCTCATTTTCTTCTTTTTCTTAAAAATATCGAAGAATCCCATGGCGGTTCCTCCTTTGAATTAACTGATCAGATCAGCGGAAACGTTTTCAAGGTCAAGGCGCAGGATCTTGGAAACACCATCCTCTTGCATGGTCACGCCGTACAGCACATCAGCTGCTTCCATGGTGCCGCGGCGGTGGGTGATAACGATGAACTGGGTGCGTTCGGTCATGCGGCGCAGATACTGCGCATAGCGCGTAACGTTCACATCGTCCAGTGCAGCTTCAATTTCGTCCAGGATGCAGAACGGCGACGGGTTGACGGCCAGAATGGCAAAATAAATGCTGATGGCCACCAGCGCCTGTTCGCCGCCGGACAGAGCCGACAGGTTTTTGATGACCTTGCCGGGGGGCGAAACCTGAATTTCAATGCCGGAGTTCAGCACATCGTTCTCATCCGAAAGATAGAGCCTCGCCGAACCGCCGCCGAACAGCTCGCGGAAGATCGCACCGAAGTTGCGGTTGATCTCCTTAAAGCTGGCGGTGAACATCTCCTGCATTTCGCTGCACAGCTCGGCAATCATTCGGTTCAGCTCCGCGCGGGATTTCTCCACATCGGTGACCTGTGCTTTCATGAAGTCGTACCGTTCTTTAACTTCCTTGTACTCTTCGATCGCGCCCACATTCACGTTGCCCAGCGCGCGGATCTTGCCGCGCACTTCGGCCACCTGGCGGCGCAGGTCTGCCACATTGGCAAAGGGTACACAGAGCTTTTCCGCCTCGGCTTCGGTCAGCTGGTATTCCTCCCACAGCTTGGATGCAGTGGTGTTCAGCTCAGTTTCCGCCGCGGTCTTGCGCTCGGCCAGGCGGGCCATCTCGCCGCTCATCCGCTCGCGCTCATCGGTCAGGGTGCGGTTTTCCTGGGTCAGGCGGGTCACAGCGGCTTCCTTTTCCATGCGCTCGGCATTAGCCTTGCGGATGGTTTCCTCCGCCGCGGTGATCTTCTGTTTGTTTTCTTCTCTGGCTCGCTTGATTTCATTGGCGCGCAGCTCATTGGCGGCAATGCGCTCTTTGGCGGCGGCCACATTGGCCTGCAGTTCCCGCACGCGGGCTTCGGCTTCGCCGCTGCGGCCTTTCAGGGTTTCCAGCGCTGCTTCGTGCAGGCTCAGGTCCTTCTCGGTGCGCAGCTTCTGCATTCGGTTATCCGAAAGTTTCTGCGATGCTTCCTCCCGCTGGCGGGTCACATCGCTGGTGGAAGCGCCTAGGCTTTCCAGCTCTTTGCGGTGCGTTTCAATCTCGGCTTCCGCCTGTTTGCGGGCGTTTTCTGCCTGGGCGGCGGCCGCAGTGTTCTCCCGCAGCTGCTGTTCCAGCGCGGCGATCTCCTGCCCGCGGTGGGCGGCAGCATTCTTGCCCTCTTCCAGCGCGGTGTTCAGCTGATCCAGCTCCATCTCGGCTTTCAGGCGGGCCGCAGCGGCGGTCATGCCCTCGCTCTCGGCACCGGCCAGCTGGGCGGTCAGGTTATCCACCTCCGCTTTGCGGGCGGCGGCTTCCTTTTCGGCTGCTGCGCGGCGCTCGTCCAGTTTCAGCACCTTGGCACGCAGTTCGTCCAGTTCCTGCTTGCGGCTGAACACACCCACGCTGCGCGCGGTGGAACCGCCGGTAAAGGAACCGCCTGCGTTGATGACCTGGCCGTCCATTGTGACAATGCGGTTGCGGTAGCCAAGATTTTTGGCCACCACCGACGCTTCGCCCAGATCCTCCACCACAATAATGCGGCCCAGCAGGTTATCAATAATATGCTGGTACTGGGGGGCGGTCTCCACCAGGTCGGCGGCCACCTCCGCCGTGCCGGTCAGGCGGCCATTGAATCGGCTGCCCTGCACGGTATCCAGCGGCAGGAAGGTTGCGCGTCCGGCGCGTTCTTCCTTCAAAAAGGTGATAGCCGCGCGGGCGCAGCCCTGGTCCTGCACCACAATGTTCTGCAGCGCAAAGCCAAGTGCCGTTTCAATCGCGATTTCGTACCCCTTGCGCACGCTCAGGATACCGGCCACCGGGCCGATGATGCCCCGCAGCCGCCCACCGCCCGCGGCGCGCATGACGGCTTTTACACTCTGCTGGTAGCCGTCCATGTTGCGCTCCAGATCCTCCAGAATGCGGATGCGCTGGGCGGTGTTGTTTTTATCCGCTGCGGCCTTCTGCAAAGCTTCAGCGGCTTCCGCCTGCTGGCGGCGACGGCTTTCCAGCTTGAGCTTTAAGCCGGAGCGGATGTTATCGTTGCGGGTCACGGCTTCCTCGCACTCTTTCAGGTGCTCGGCAGCAGCGTCCCGTTCCTCGGTCAGTTTTTGTGCCACATCACCCGCGGCGGCTTCCTGGTTTTTCAGGCCGTTCAGCTGGGCGCGGGCCGCTTCCACGGCGGATTGCAGCCCCGCCCCCCGCACCTGCAGGGCAGTGGCATTCTGCTGCATACGGGCCATGGCGGCGCTCACGATTTCCCGCCGCTCACCGCTTTGCAGCGCCTGCTGTTCCAACGTGTTCAGCTGCTGGCGCAGCTTGTCCGCCTCGGCATCCAGATTTTGCAACACGGTTTGCAGCTGGGTGATTTCCGCTTTGTGCTCGTCCGCTTCCTGCGCAATCCCCTTTGCGCCTTCCCCGGCGCGGGTCAGCTCATCGCTGGCGCTGCGGATCTGCTCGTTCGCGTGTTCGGTTTCGTTCTGCAAAACTGCCAGCTGGCTTTCGCTCCCGGCGTTCTGCTCGGTAATGGTGCGGATCTCAGCGTTCGCTTCCTCCACCTGCAGCATCAGCTGCTGGGCTTCGGCGCGCAGGGCTTCGGTGCGGGTGTCAAATTCATCCAGCTGGCGGGAAATGCGTGCATAGTCGCTTTCCGCCGCCTCATACTTGCGCTGCTGGTCCCGTACCGTATCCTGTGCGCGGCGGATTGAATCCACCCACAGGGTAATTTCCAGCCCCCTTGCGGGTCTCGGAATATGCCAGGAACTGCTCCGCCTTTTCGCTGTCGCGTTTCAGGGGTCCAACCCGCTTTTCCAGCTCCCCCAGAATATCCCGCAGGCGTTCCAGATTGCCCTCCGCCGCCGCCAGGCGGCGTTCGGCTTCATTTTTGCGGTAGCGGTATTTGGCAATGCCAGATGCTTCCTCAAAAATCTCGCGCCGCTCGGTGGATTTTGCACCAACGATCTCCGCAATGCGCCCCTGACCCACAATGGCGTAGCCATCGCGCCCAAGGCCGGTATCCAGCAGCAGCTCGTACACATCTTTTAAGCGCACGCTCTGGCCGTTGATGGTATACTCGCTCTCCCCGCTGCGGTAATAGCGGCGGCCAATGGTTACTTCGTCTGCGTCCATTTCCAGCCCATGATCGGAGTTATCAATGGTCAGTGATACCGCCGCATAGCCCATTGCGCCGCGGGTCTGGGTGCCGCCAAAAATAACGTCCTCCATCTTGCCCGCACCGCGCAGCTGTTTGGAGCTGGTTTCGCCCAGAACCCACCGGATGGAATCCGAAATGTTGCTTTTGCCGGAGCCGTTCGGCCCCACAACACCGGTAATGCCTTCGCCAATGGTGATCCGCGTTTTATCCGGGAAGGACTTGAAGCCCTGTATCTCAAGTTCTTTAAGCGCATAGATGCCCCTTTTTATGCCTGCTGTTCCAGCTTGGTCAGCGCCGCTTTGGCAGCCTGCTGTTCCGCAGCCTTTTTGCTGCGGCCTTCGCCCACAGCCAGCGCCTTGCCGTTCAGCGCCACAGTAACCTGGAACCGCTTATCATGCGCCGGGCCGGATTCCCCTGTCACGGTGTAGGTCAGGCGGTCGTCCGGGTGTTTCTGCACCACTTCCTGCAGGGCGGTCTTGTGGTCATCCTCGGCAGTTTTGCCCTCCGTGATGAACGGCAGGATAAAGTTGCGGGCGGTCTCAATGCCGCCGTCCAGGAACAAAGCGGCAATGGTGGCTTCAAACGCATCCGAACCACGCTGGGGCGGCAACGCCCGCCGCCCAGCTCCTCGCCGCGGCCCAGCCGCAGGTAAGAGCCCAGGTCGATCTCCTGCGCAAACTGGAACAGCGCGTCCTCGCTGACCAGCGAAGCGCGCATGCGGGACAGTTCGCCCTCCGGGCGGGTGGAATGGTGGAACAGATAGTTTGCCACCACAACGGACAGCACACTGTCGCCCAAAAATTCCAGCCGCTCGTTATACAGCGTAGGGGTTTTGCTCTCGTTGGCGTAAGAGCTGTGGGTCAGCGCCGTGATGAGCAGTTCTTTATTCTTAAAATGGTAATGCAGCTTTTCTTCCAATTCCTCAGGGGTACGCGTGGTCATAAGATTGCCTTACCTTTCGTTCTCTCTGTTTTGCGATTGTATATCGGGATATTTTGCAGGCCGGGCGGGCAATGCCCGCCCCTGCAATGGGCTTTGGTTTTGCGGCTATCCCGTAGGGGCGCACAGTGTGCGCCCGCTGCCTATATTTTGGTACCGGCCATTTCCAATGGGCGGGCATAACATTTCAATTTTCGCACGATATGCCGTTTTATTCTGCGTCTGTCTTTTCTGCTGCGGCCTTGGCGGCTACTTCGGCCAGGGCGCTCTGCATGGTGCCGCACAGGTCATTGGCAACGCACAGCTTTGCCTGGCGGATGGCGTTCTTGATGCCCTTGGCCTTGCTGGAACCGTGTGCCTTGATGACCGGCTTTGCCGCGCCCAGCAGCGGTGCGCCGCCGATCTCCTCAGAGTCCATCATGTGCTTCAGATTGCGCAGCCCGCCTTTTACGCCAAGGTAGCACAGCTTGGTCACAATGCTCTGCATAAAGATGTCTTTCAGCATGCCCAGCAAAGTACCTGCCACACCCTCGGTCAGCTTCAGCACCACATTGCCCACAAAGCCGTCGCAGACGATAACGTCCACCTCACCAGCCATAATATCACGCGGCTCAATGTTGCCCACAAAGCGGATGGCCGGGTTTGCTTTCAGCAGGCCGTGGGCTTCGCGGTACATCGGGGTGCCCTTGGTGTCCTCGGCGCCGTTGTTCACCAGCGCGACGGCGGGGTCCTTGCGGCCCATGACCTTATTCATGTACACGCTGCCCATGGTGCCAAAGGCATTCAGCATCTCGGCACGGCATTCGGCGTTTGCGCCGCAGTCCAGCAGCAAAAACGGCTGCTTTTTGCCCGGCATGCAGGTAGCCAGCGCCGGGCGCTTGACCCCCTTGACGGTGCGCACGATCAAACTGGTGCCCACATGCAGCGCGCCGGTGGAACCGGCGGAAACAAAGGCATCCGCCTCGTCGTTTTTCAGCATCGTCAGGCCTTTGACCAGGCTGGAATCCGTTTTGTGGCGCACGGCCTTGACCGGGTCATCGTGCATATCCACATCCTCGGTGCAGTGAATCAGCTCAAAGGGGGTCAGGTCCACGCCAAGCTCCTGGGCAGCGGCCTTGATCTTGGCTTCATCACCCAGCAGGGCCAGGGTCATGCCATCACCAAACTCTTTTACCGCATCGGCTGCGCCCTGTACGGTCGATTTCGGGGCGTTATCGCCACCCATTGCGTCCAGTAAAATTTTCATAATCCACCTCAGTGTTCCGCTTCGGCTGCCCATGCCCGCATAGCGGCCTGTGCAGCATCAGAAAGTGCCATATACCGTTCGCGCTTATCCCGGATGGTGTCAATCTCCTCGGTGCGCGGCAGAATGCCCATGTTGGCACCCATGGGCTGGAAGTCCTTGTTGGGGGTGGTGATATAATCGATCAGTGCGCCACACATCGTTGTGGTCGGCGGGGGCGGCAGCTCTCTGCCCTGCAAACGGGCGTACAAATTGCGCGCTGCCAGCAGGCCGGAAGCCGCGCTTTCCATATAGCCCTCAAACCCGGTGATCTGCCCGGCAAAAAACACGTTGGGGTGCTCTTTCAGGTAGAGCCCCTTGGTCAGCACCGCCGGGCTTTCCAAAAAGGTATTGCGGTGCATCACACCATAGCGGATGAACTCTGCATGTTCCAGGCCAGGAATCATCGAAAAAACGCGCTTCTGCTCGCCCCATTTCAAATTGGTCTGGAAACCAACGATATTGTACAGCGTGCGGGCGGTGTTTTCGGCGCGCAGCTGTACGTTGGCCCAGGGGCGGTGGCCGGTGCGCGGGTCCCGCAGGCCCACCGGGCGCAGCGGGCCATAGCGCATGGTATCCGCCCCGCGGCCCGCCATCACCTCAATAGGCATACAGCCTTCGTACACCGTCAGCTCCCCATCAAAGTCATGCAGAGGGGCACGCTCCGCGTTCAACAATTCGTTATAAAACGTTTCATATTCCAATTTGTTGAATGGGCAGTTCAGGTAATCGGCTTCACCGCGCCCGTAGCGGGACGCCGCAAAGATCTTTTCCATATCCAGGCTTTCGGCGCTCACAATGGGAGCCACGGCGTCAAAAAAGCTCAGCCGGTGGCTGCCGGTCAGCGCGGCAATCTGCTCCGCCAGCGCACCCTCGGTCAGCGGGCCGGAAGCCACCAGCACCGGAACGCTTTCGTCCAGCGCGGTCACTTCCTCGCGGTGAACGGTAATGCCCGAGTTCTTTTCCACCATTTCCGTCACGGCGGTGGAAAACACATCACGGTCCACCGCCAGTGCACCGCCAGCCGCCACGCGGGCGGTCTCGGCAGCATCCAGCAGGTGGGACCCCATCATGCGCATTTCAATTTTCAGCAGGCCAGAAGCCGAATCCGGCCGTTCCGCCTTGAGGGAGTTGGAGCAGATCAGCTCCGCAAAGCCTGCACTTTTGTGCGCTGGCGAAAACTTGACCGGCTTTTGCTCGTACAGGTCCACCTGCACGCCGTGGTCCGCCAGCCAAAGGGCGGCTTCACACCCGGCCAGCCCGGCACCGATGATTTTAATTTGCATGCGTTATTTCTCCGCGTTTGTCTTTTCGATATTCTTCACAAACCCGCAGCCCTCTTTGGCGCAGTACAGCTGGCCGCGGCGCTTGAACAGCGTTTTGCCGCAGTGGGGGCAGGTTTCCGGCACGGGTTCATCCCATGTCATAAAGTTGCAGGTGGGGTAGTTGCTGCAGCCGTAATACACGCGGCCCTTGGCGCTTTTGCGCAGCAGCATATGGCCGCCGCACAGCGGGCACAGGCCGCCGGTATCCTTTACAATTGGGTGGGCGTTGCGGCACTCCGGAAAGCCGGAACACGCCACAAACTTGCCGTACCGCCCGCTTTTGATCACCATGGGGCGGCCGCATTTTTCGCAGATCTCGTCGGTGGGGATATCCTCCACTTTGATCTTTTTGCCCTCCATGTTCTTTTCGGCGGCTTCCAGGCTTTTTTCAAAGCCCTGGTAGAAATCGTCCACTGTTTTGACCCAGTCCGCCTTACCGGCTTCCACAACGTCCAGCTTTTTCTCCATATCGGCACTGAATGTCGGGTCCACGATATCGGGGAACTGTTCCAGCATGACCTGGTTCACCGCGCGGCCCAGCGGGGTGGTTTTGAGCTTTTTCTGCTCCTTTTCCACATAGCCGCGGTCCACAATGGTGGTAATGATCGGCGCATAGGTGGAAGGGCGGCCAATACCGTTTTCTTCCAGCGCATGGATCAGCGTTGCTTCAGTATAGTACGGCGGCGGCTGGGTGAATTTCTGCTCCGCCGAAAGCTTGTTCAGTTTCAGGTCCTGGCTCACTTCCAGCGGGGGCAGGGCGGTTTCTTTCTTCTGCTTATCGTCGGTGGCTTCCTCATACAAAGCGGTAAAGCCGTCAAACGTTACATGGAAACCCGATGCGCGGAAGATATAATCCCCCGCCGTGATGTTGGCCGAAACGGTATCCATCAGGCAGTCTGCCATCTGGGACGCCATAAAGCGGCTCCAGATCAGGCGGTACAGCTTGGCTTCATCGCCGGAGATGCTGCCCTCCACCTGGTCCGGCGTCAGTTCCGGCATTGAGGGGCGGATGGCTTCGTGGGCATCCTGCGCCGCTGTGGCGGAGCGGGATTTCCAGACGCGCTTTTTGTTGCCGACGTAATTTTCGCCCCAGGTCTTGCCGATAAAGGTCTTAGCGGCTGCGGCGGCTTCGTCCGCAATGCGCAGACTGTCGGTACGCATATAGGTGATCAGACCGATCTGGCCATAGCCATGCACCTCCATACCTTCATACAGGCGCTGGGCGGCACGCATGGTGCGGGTAGCCGAAAACCCCAGTGCGCGGCTGGCATCCTGCTGCAGGGTGGAGGTGATGAACGGTGGCTGCGGCTGGCGGCGGCGCTGGCCCTTATCCACACGGGTCACGGTGTAGGGTTTGCCGTCCAACGCGGCCAGAATGGCATCCGCCTGTTTTTTATTTTTCACCACCAGCTTGGTGCCGTCCGCCTGGGCTGTCAGCCGTGCGTTGAACGCACAGCCGCTCTGGCGGGGCTTCAGGTTGGCGTCAATATTCCAGTATTCTTCGGGCTTAAAGTTTTCAATTTCGATCTCGCGGTCGCGGATAATGCGCACCGCCACGCTCTGCACGCGGCCAGCCGAAAGCCCGCGGCGCACCTTATGCCACAAAAACGGGCTGAGCTTATAACCCACCAGGCGATCCAGCGCGCGCCGGGCCTGCTGGGCGTTGAACAGATCCATATCAATGGTGCGCGGGTGGGCCATACCCTCCTGCACGCCCTTTTTGGTGATCTCGTCAAAGGTCACGCGGTTGGGGGCGGTGGGGTCCAGCCCCAGCACATTGGCCAGATGCCAGCTGATTGCCTCGCCTTCACGGTCCGGGTCGGTTGCCAGATAGACGGTCTGTGCTTTTTTCGCTTCGGCTTTCAGGTCCTTGACCAGCGCGGTCTTGCCTTTGATGGTAATATACTTGGGGGTATAGCCATGTTCCACATCAATGCCCAGCGTGCTGGCGGGCAGGTCCCGGATATGGCCCATGCTGGCCGTTACAGTATAGCCGCGGCCCAGGTATTTGCCAATGGTCTTTGCCTTGGCCGGGGATTCCACGATCACCAGCTTGGTGCCGGGCTTTGCTTCGGTCTTTTTTGGTGGTGCGCTTTGCGGCAGGTTTTTCGGCTGCGGTTTCGCCGTCCTCTGCCTTAGCTGCCTTGGTTTTGGTCGTTGTCTTTTTCGTGGTTGCTTTTTTTGCTGCCGGTTTTTTCGCTGCAGTCTTTTTTGCGGCAGTTTTTTTTTGCCGGGGTTTCTTCCGGCTGCGCTGCCTGCTGGGCAGTCAGCTCCAGTTCAGTTTGCTTTGCCATATCTGTTTCTCCCAAATTGGCGTATAAGTTCTATGGCAACACCGCACAATTCCCGCCTTGCGGCTTAAGCACCGCTCCGGCAGCTGCGGCACGGCATCTGCGTTGCCAAAATGCTCTCCGGTATTATCTGCGCTTTTGGCTTGGCATTGCCACTGCCGCACCTCGCCGCCTATCGGCACTTAGAATTATGCGGTATTGCCCTATCTTAATCGGATACTTTCCGTAATGTCACCATACATGCGGGCCATATCCGCCCGCTGCGGCTGGGGCCGCTTGCCCTTATGCCGCGGTATACCGGCCCCCGCCGTTATCCACGGCGGCGCCGGCAAATTCCAGCTCCATGAGCGCCGCCAGAACAGCCTGCACGGCAAGCCCCGTTGCGGCAGCCAAGTCATCTGCCGTCTGCGCTTTAGGGCCCAGTTCTGCCAGCACGGTGCGGGCGTTGGGGGTCAGCTCATCCAGCATAACCCCCTCCTGCACCAGCTCGGTGCCGCCGGGTGCAATGTGCAGGGTATCCAGCACATCATCCGCCGTGCACAGGGCGCGGGCGCGGCCGGTGCGCAGCAGCTCATTGGTGCCCTCGCTGGTGGGGCTGTAAATGCTGCCGGGTACCGCAAACACCGGCCTGCCGTACTCTTCGGCATGGCTCACCGTGTTCAGCGTTCCGCTGCGGGTGCGGGCTTCCGCCACGCAGAGGGCCTCGCTCAAACCGGCAATCAGCCGGTTGCGGGCCAAAAAGGTCCCTGTCATTTTGCCCGTATAATCCGGCGGGTATTCGCTCAGCACGGCACCTCCCAGAGCTTCCAGCTCCGCGCGCAGGGTCACGTTCACCGCTGGGAAGGTCTTGTTGATGGCCGTGCCCAAAAAAGCAACGGTCTGCTGCCCGGCTTCCACCGCCGCGCGGTGGCCTGCGCCGTCCAGCCCTTCGGCCAGCCCGCTCACGATCACCACACCCCGCTCCGCCATTGTCAGCGAAAGATCCCGGCAGGCGGAAAGCCCATACTTTGTGGGGCGGCGGGTGCCCACCATGCCCACATACCGCCGCCCGTTCAGGCAGGCAGGGTTTCCGGTGCCGTACAGCACCAACGGCAGGTCGGGCAGGTCCCGCAGCCGCTGGGGGTAATCGGCGCTGTCCGGTGTCAGGATAAAAATATTCAAATCATCGCAGCGCTTTTTCAGCCCCGCCATTTGGGCCGGGGCCACCGCCTGCATAAATTCGCGGGCTCTTGCGCTCAGGTATTCCGGCGGGTTCCTGCCCGCTTTTACCTGGCCATACAGTTCAGCCGGGTCCGGGTATTCTTCCAGAAGTCTGCCCGCCAGGCGGTAGCCGGACCCAAGCGCTTCGGCCAGCCACAGCCAATACAGTGTACTGTCCATACCTTATTATACACCTCTGAAGTGCCAAAGCAAGACGCTGCCTGCAACCCCGGCGTTTAGGCTTTCCACCAGGTCCGTCATCGGGATGCGCACCGCCATATCGCAGGCCTGCACGGCAGCGTCCGTCAAGCCCTGTCCCTCACTGCCGATCACGGCGCACAGGCCGTCCGGGTAGCTCTGCGGGGCTTCGTCCAGCGGGCGGGAATGGTAGAGCGCCGCAGCCAGGCAGACCACGCCGCGTGCGCGCAGCTGCTGCAATGCCTGCGGCAGATCCTGCACCGGGGCCACCGGCAGCCGCCCGGCTGCCCCCATGGATGCCCGCAGTGTTTTGGGGGCAAAGGGTGCCGCGCACCCCTTGGAGAGCAGCACACCGTCAAAGCCAAAGGCCGCCGCGCTGCGCAGCAGGGTGCCCACATTGCCGGGGTCCTGCACCGCTTCCAGCGCCAGAATACGGCGTCCCTTCGCTAAAATATCTGCCACCTGCCAGCCGGGGTGTTCAAACACGCCGAACACATCCTGGCTGGTTTTGGTTCCGGAAAGCTTTTGTGCCACCGGCTCTGTTACCAGCACAGTTTTGCCCGCAAAGGCTTCCAGTTCTGGGGTATGGGCCAGAGCCTTCTCGGTGGCATACAGGGTTTGCAGGGTACAGCCGCGGGCCAGCTCCAGACAGAGCTTGGGGCCCTCAGCAAAAAACAGGCCATCCGCCGTGCGGAGCTTTTCTTCTTCCCGCAGGCGGCAGGCATATTTGATTTTGGCGTTTTCGCGGCTGGTGATGGTTTCCATCTGGCACCCCCGTATGATCTCCATATAAACAAAATGACGCACGCGCGCGCGGCGCATGCGTCTTTGAAAAAGCTGATTCTTACAGCGCCTTCTTGGCGGTCTCGACCAGAGCGTTGAAGCTGGCGGGATCGTGGATGGCCATCTCGCTCAGCATCTTGCGGTTCAGCTCGATGCCGGACTTCTTCAGGCCGTTCATGAAGGTGGAGTAGTTCATGCCCTGAGCGCGAACAGCGTTGTTGATGCGGGTGATCCACAGGCGGCGGAAATCACGCTTCTTCTGCTTACGGCCAATGTAAGCGTAGTTGCCGGATTTCATTACGGCCTGTTTCGCCATGCGGAAGTGCTTGGACTTAGCACCGTAGTAGCCCTTTTGCCAGTTTCAAAGTTTTTGGTATGCACGACGCTTGTGCGTCATGGTAGCGCCTTTAATACGAGCCATGGTTTATATCTCCTTTATACACTCTTAAGTTAACTGACCTTGCCGCAGGGCGATTAGCCGCCGTAGGGCATCATTTTCTTGACAGCAGCCTCGTTGGTCTTGTCGACATACTTGGGCATGCGCAGGCCGCGGGTGAGCTTGGTGGTCTTCTTGGTCAGGATGTGACGGCGCTTGGTCGCATTGCGCTTGATCTTACCGGAAGCAGTCATCTTGAAGCGCTTCTTTGCGCCGGAAAGGGTCTTGAGCTTCATTTTAGCCATTGTTGTTTCCTCCTAAAGAGTTACTTCTTACTTGTTGGGTGCGGGGGACATGAACATCATCATGCTGCGGCCCTCAAGCTTGGGCTGCTTGTCGATGACGGCCTTGCCTGCCAACGCATCGGCAAACCGCTTGTGCACTTCCAGACCCAGGCTGGTATGTGCCATTTCACGGCCGCGGAACCGGATGCTCACCTTGAGCTTGTGACCCTGCTGCAGGAATTTGGCAGCCTGGTTCACCTTGGTGTTGAAGTCGTTGGTGTCGATATTCAGGGAAAGGCGGATCTCCTTGAGTTCAACCACTTTCTGGTTCTTCTTGGCTTCCTTTTCCTTTTTCTGCATCTCGAAACGGTACTTGCCGTAATCCATGATCTTGCAGACCGGCGGCTTGGCCTGCGGCGCGACCTTGACCAGGTCAAGATCTTTGTCGATAGCCATACGCAGTGCGTCGCGCGGGCTCATAATGCCCATCTGCGCGCCGTCCGCCCCGATCAGGCGGATCTCTTTGTCGCGGATCTGCTCATTGATTTCCAGTTCCTTGGAATTGCTGTTGCTGGCGATTGGAACACACCTCCCACAAGTGTATGATAAATGATAAAAGCGGCTGCCATAAAAGCAGCCGCCGAACATACGTAGTTGCGCACCAAGTGCGTATCTGGTATGACCCGGGGCTTTGCGCCCGCAAGGTGAGCCGACGGCCTACTGCCGGTTGCTGCTTTTTTTACAGGCAATAGTTTACCATAGAAACCGTGCCTTGTCAAGGGATTTTTTCACACTTTTACATCGTTTCCGGCACGCTGACTTTGAACATGGTCAGGATGTTGCGGATGACGCCGCGCACGGCGAGACACAGGGCAATGCGGCCCTGCTGGACAGCACCCTCGGTGCCCATAATGCGGCAGGCGTTATAGAAGCGGTGGTAAGCCGAGGCCACATCGATGCAGTAGCGGGTGATGCGGGCGGGGTCGTACTTATCGGCCGCGGCCACGATCTCTGCCGGGAAGGCGGCCAGCAGGCGGATCAGGGCCTGCTCGGCGGGGTCGGTCAGCACGGAGGCATCAACACAGTCCACACCGTTGAAGGTGATGCCCTCGCTCTCCAGCTTTTTCAGCACGGAGCAGATGCGGGCGTGGGCATACTGCACATAGTAGACGGGGTTCTCACTGTCGTTGCGCACGGCCAGGTCCAGGTCAAAGTCCAGGGTGGAGGAGCTTTCGCTGGTTGAAGAAGAGACGGGCGGAATCGATAGGCACCTCGTCCAGCAGGTCAGTCAGGGTGATGGCCTTGCCGGTACGCTTGCTCATACGCACGGGCTTGCCGTCGCGCATCAGGTTGACCATCTGCATCAGCACGATGTCCAGGCGATTGCCGTCCAGGCCGATGGCGTCCATTGCACCCTTCATGCGGGCCACGTGGCCGTGGTGGTCGGCGCCCCAGACGTCGATGGCCTTGTCAAAGCCGCGGACGGCCAGCTTATTATAATGGTAGGCGATGTCGGCGGCAAAGTAGGTGGGGATGCCGTTGGCGCGGACGAGGACCTCGTCCTTAGCCTCTTCCTCGCTGCCGTCGTCAGCCTTTTTCTTGTTGACGACGCCGTACTTGGCGGCGTACTGGGCGCTGCGGTACATGACAGCGCCGTCCTCGGCCTTGTAGCAGGCACCGATCTTCAGCAGCTTATCCACAACCGCCTGGACCGCACCGGACTTGTGCAGGTCGCTCTCGTGGAACCAGACATCATAATCGATACGATACTTGCCCAGGTCGCGCTGCAGGCCGGCAATGTTCTTGGGCAGGGCGTCGGCAATGAGAGCCTCTTTCAGCTCCTCGAAGTCGGCATTGACATAGCTGTCGCCATGGACCTCAGCAAACTCCTTGGCGCGCTGAATGATGTCAGCGCCCTGGTAGCACTCCTCGGGCAGCGGGCAGACTTCCTCGCCCTTGTACAGCTGCAGGTAGCGGATGGCCAGGCTCTTGCCGAACTTCTGGATCTGGTTGCCGGCGTCGTTGATATAGAACTCGCGAGTGACATCGTAGCCGGCCCAATCCAGGCAGGCGGCCAGACCGTCACCCAGGGCACCGCCGCGGGCGTTACCCATGTGCATGGGGCCGGTGGGGTTGGCGGAAACGAACTCCACGTTATACTTTTTGCCGGCACCAGCGTCGGTGCGGCCGTATTCCGGGTTGGCGCAGGCGGCGCGGACGACGCTGGTGAACCAATCCTGACCCAGGAACAGGTTGATGAAGCCGGGGCCTGCAATGTCCACGCCGGAGAACAGCGTGCCGTTCAGGTCCAGCTTGGCGGTGATAGCCTCAGCGATCTGGCGGGGTGCCTTATGGAAAGCACGGGCACCGGCCATGGCAATGTTGGATGCTACGTCACCGTTTTTGACATCCGCCGGGATCTCGACGATGAAATCGGGCAGTTCCGCAGCGGGCAGGGTGCCATCGGCCACGGCGGCCTTGGCGGCATCGGTCAGCAGGGCGCGGGCATCGGTCAGCGCGGCCTGGCGGGGGTTGTAGTTTTTATAGTCCATAGGTTACCTCCTGTGGGAGTTTTGCTTTTGTACGACTTAGGGCAGCACCACACAATTCCCGCCTTACGGCTCAAGCACCGCTCCGGCGGCTGCGGCACGGCACCTGCGTTGCCAAAATGCTCGATAATACACAAAGTATTATCTGCGCTTTTGGCTTAGCAGCTGCCGCACCTCGCTCGCCGTATCGGCACTTAGAATTATGCGGTATTGCCTTAGTTTTCGGCGTTTTTGGGCAGGGCTTCCACCGTGATGTCCACGAGGTTGCGGCTGATGAAATTCTCGGCGCCGGAATCCAGCGTATAGCTGAATTTCAGCTTGCCGCCCTCCTCGGTCAGCTCATGCTCGATGACATCGGCAGCGACACCCAGGCTGATGGCACCGTAGCCGGTCTCGTAATGGCAGAGATGGCGGGTGCCTTTCTCAATGATAAGCTGGCTGGGCACCTTGCCGTAACGCAGCATTGATACTTTACGGGCATCTTCGGCCACCTTGACGGTGGTGGTGCATCCTTCGTAGCCGGTGGCTTCGGTTTCTTTATAAACGATATAATAGGCACCCTCTTTGTGGACGAGGGAGCCGCGGGTCATCAGTTCGACGGTGTCGCTGTCGCCGCGCTGCTCCATGGTGCCTTTGATGGTGATGAGAAAATTTTCCTGCATGGTTTTTCCTTATACAAATATAAGTTTGTGCTTAAAGGTAGGCTCTCTCCCACACCCGCTTTGCAGGACCGCTTACGCGGCCGGACCCCTCTGTCGCTACGCGACATCTCCCCACGCTGTGGGGAGTCACCCTCCCAGAGAGGGCCTTTGGGCAGAAGATGCTTATTTAGGGCAATACCGCATAATTCTAAGTGCCGATACGGCGAGCGAGGTGCGGCAGATGCTAAGCCAAAAGCGCAGATAATACTTTGTGCTGCAAAGGTGAGCGCCGCCAGTGGCGGATGCAGCGAACCGAAGCAGGGGCAGCGGTCGCAGAGTGCGAGGGGCTTTTGCCCCGAAGCACGATGCGGGTACCGCAACCCGACATTATCGAGCATTTTGGCAACGCAGTTGCCGTGCTGCAGCCGCCGGAGCGGTGCTTAAGCCGTTAGGCGGGAATTGTGCGGTGTTGCCTTAGTAAGTTTCAATCGCGATCTGTTCAACAGGGCCGCCGGCGTATTCGCCGAGGAAGCGATGTTCCAGTTCGTCGAAGTTATCCGGCGTGTCGCTGACGTAGTAATGGGCGTTGCCGCCCTCGATGCGGCCGTTCAGCAGGCCCAGATCCGCCAGCGCCGCCGCGGCCGCCTGGGCCGTGACCTTTCCGGAATCGATCAGGGTGACATCGCCGCCCATGAAATCGCCGATCATCTTTTTCAACAGCGGATAGTGGGTGCAGCCCAGGATCAGGGTGTCGACCCCGGCATCCTTTACCTCCTGCAGATACTCGGCGATGATGAGCTTGGTGACGGGGTTGCCGTCGTTCACATAGCCGTTTTCCACCAGCGGCACGAACATGGGGCAGGCGCGGGCGACGATCTCCGTCTCCGGCTTCATGTCCTTGATGACCGCCGCGTAGGAACCGCTGCGCACCGTGGCCGCCGTGCCGATGATGCCCACCTTGCCGTTGCGGGTGGCATCCACCGCCGCACGGGCCGTAGCACCCACCACGCCGGTAAAAAGGCACCGGCAGACGGGCGGCTTCCTCGGGCGGGTAGGTGGAGGACACTGTGCCGCAGGCAGCAATAATGAACTTTACATCGTGGAAAGCAGAAAGCGGATGTCCTGCCGGGCATACTGGCGGATGATCTCCCGCCCGCGGGAGCCGTAGGGCACGCGGCCGGTATCACCAAAATAAATGATGTCCTCGCCGGGCAGCACGCGGCGCAGCTGGCGCACGGCGGTCAAGCCGCCCAGACCGCTGTCAAACACTCCGATGGGGCGGGTGTCCATCAGTATGCCCCCCTTCCGGCGGTGCAGGGCCAGCTGCAGCAGGCGGTCCACCAGCTGGGCGTAGCTCAAGCCCTCGTGCTCCATCAGTTTCGGGTACATGCTGATGGAGGTAAAGCCCGGCAGGGTATTCAGCTCGTTGCAAAGCACACGGCCGGTGCCGCGCTCCACAAAGAAGTCGCAGCGGGACAGGCCGGCGCAGCCCAGGGCCAGGTACGCGCGGCGGGCCTCTGTGCGGACTTCGTCCAACTTTTCCTCGCTCAGATGGGCGGGGATGACAGTCTGAGAGACACCGTTTTTGTACTTGTCATCGTAGGTGTAGAACTCCGCACCGGCCAGAATTTCGCCGGGGCGGGTGGTGGAGACGGTGGCGGGGTCGTCGGGGTTGCCGATGGCGGCGCACTCGACCTCCTGGCCGTCGATGAACTCCTCAAAGACGACCTTGTCATCCTCTTTCAGGGCGGTCACGACGGCCTGCTCCAGCACAGCACGGTCGGTAGCTTTGGTAATACCAACACTGGAACCGGCGTTGGCGGGTTTGACGAAGATGGGGTAGCCCAGGCGCTGTTCAATGCTGTCCAGCAGGGTCTTGTGGTCGCCCTCCAGCTCGGCGCGGATGGCGCTGGCCCACTTGCAGTGGGGCACACCGGCGGCATCCATGATGGTGTTGGCAACGGCTTTGTCCATGCAGACAGCGCTGCCCAGCACGCCGCAGCCCACGTAAGGGATGCGGGCCAGTTCAAACAGGCCCTGGATGGTGCCATCCTCGCCGTTTTTGCCGTGCATGACGGGAGCGCAGATGTCGATGTGGACCAAGCTCGGCCTTGCCGTCCTTCAGCAGCCAGATGCCGTGGTCGGTGCGGTCGGGGCTGAGGACGCAGGGGGTGCAGTCCGCACCCTTCTCCCAGCTGCCGTCGGCCATGGCCTCAGGCGTGGGACTGCAGGCCAGCCAGCGGCCCTGCTTGGTGATGCCCACGGGGAACACCTCGTACCGATCGGCACAGGGGGCCTGTGCCAGGGCGCGCAGCCAGGTCGAGGCCGAAACACAGCTGACCTCGTGCTCACTGGATACGCCGCCGAAAAACAGCGCAACACGCAGTTTTTTAGTTTCGTTCATAGTAGAAAGACTCCTCAACAGTTATATACAGACACACTACAAGTCTTCAGCTTATTATAATACCATATTATGCGGGGGTTTGCCATAGCATTTGCAAAAACTTTTTGGAGAATTGGCGCAAGCTGCGCGATTACACAGAAAAGGCTTCCTCTGTGAGGGAGCCTTTTCCGTGTTGCCGCCTATTTGCAGGGGCATATTACTTTTTCTGTTTTTTCGTCTCGATCAAATGCCGTATCGCCAGGACGGGGTGGTGGAAGATCATCCGCGGGCCGCTCCAGCGCATGACCTGGCGGATGGCCTCCCGCATCTGGGGCTTGTAGCAATGAGTCTTGCAGGCACTGCAGAAGGTCTTGGTCTCCATGTGCGGGCAGTGGTCCACCCGGGCATCGGCATAGCTGCGCAAAGCCTCACAGTCCGGGCAGAGGGCATGCCCCCTGGTACCGTGGTGGCCATGGCAGTACAGCTCGATCATCAGGCCCACGGTCTGTTTTTCCTGCTCGCGCTTTTGGGCGGGTGTTTTGGCGGCCATCAGCTCATCCTCCCGTTCTCTACCGAGTAGGTGCGGTTATAATGCGCATGGTGGAGGCGCGGTGACTGACCAGCACCACCGTCTTGTCCTTGCGCTCCTCGGCCAGGCTCTTTAGAATTACCGCTTCGTTCAGGCTGTCCAGGTTGCTGGTGGGTTCATCCAGCAGGATATACGGCGCATCGTGCAAAAAAGCCCGTGCCACGCCCAAACGCTGGCGCTCGCCGCCCGAAAGGGTACTGCCCAGCTCCCCTACCGGCGTATCGTAGCCCTGGGGCAGGGTCATGATAAAATCGTGGATGGACGCTTTTTTGCAAGCCCCCACCACCTGCTCGTGGGTGGCGTTCTGGTTGGCTATGCGCAGATTTTCCTCAATGCTGTCGTGGAACAGCACGGTGTCCTGCTCGACGAAGCTCTCGGCGCTGCGCAGGCTGGCGGTGTTGATCTTTTTAATGTTCACGCCGGACAGTTCGACTTTGCCCAGATCCGTATCCCAGAAGCGCATCATCAGCTTGAGCAGCGTGGATTTGCCGCTGCCGCTGCGGCCGGTGATGCCGATGACGGAGTTCTGCGGCACTTCCAGCGATACGTCGTTCAAAATCACGTCACTGCCATAGCCAAAGGTCACACGGCGGCAGGCAGCGCCGGTAAAGGTGATGTCCTCGCCGCCGGTCACTTCCCGCACGGTGGGCTGCTCGTCCAGCACGTCCAGCACACGGTTGCCCGCGGCAAAAGTGTTTTGCAGTCCGGTGCCCAGGTTAGCCAGGGCGATGACCGGGCCGAAGCTGCTCATCAGCGCCACCACGGCGATCAGGCAGCCGTCAAAGCCGATGGTGCCGCTTTGGGCAAAGGCCCGCCGCCAGCGCCAGCATGCCGGCGTCCAGCAGCAAAAATGATGCCGCCGGTGACAGCCTGGGCCGTGCCCCCGCCAGCTTTAAGCGGCGCTCCTGCGACGAAAGTTCATCGGTGCGGGCGTTGATCTGAGCCAGACGATGGGGGCCGTCGCCATACTGCAGACTTTCCCGCACGCCGCGCAGACTGTCCAGCACAAAGCCGTTCAGCGCGCCGAAGGACGCGCGGAATTCCCGCCGGCGGGCGGACTTGGCCGCCGCCACCGGCACCAGCAGGCCGATGACCAGGTAGGCCCCCAGGGCATACAGCCCCAGCAGCCAGTGGTAACCCGCCAAAAAGGCCGCCATAATGGCGCTGACGATGACCGCGATGCAGATGGGTGAAATGGTGTGAGCGTAGAACACTTCCAGCAGCTCGATGTCCGCCGTCAGCACGGCGATCAGGTCGCCACCGCGGTCGCGGCCCTCCAGTTTAGCCGGGGCCAGCCGGCGCAGCGCGCCGAAGACCTTATCCCGGATGAGGGCCAGCAGCTTAAAGGCGATAAAATGATTGCAGCCCTGCTCGGCATAGTGCAGCACGCCGCGGGCGATGGCCAGCACCGGCAGCAGCAAGCAAACGGTGCCAAGGCTGATGGGCATGCCGGGCAGGATGCTGTCCAGCAGCGCGTAGGCGCCCAGCACGGTGATAAAAATGGCGCAGAGGAAGCCTGCCACGCCCAGCAGCACGGCGGCCACCATCACGGGGGCCAGCGGCTTGACCAGCCCCACCAGACGCCCCATAACGGCCAGATTGCCGCGGGTCTTTTTCTTATTCTCAGGCACGGGATGCTTCCTCCTTTCCGTAATTTTCCAGTTCTTGCTGCTGGATCCACAGGCGGGCGTAGGTGCCGCCCGCCGCCAGCAGGGCTTCGTGGGTACCCTGTTCCGCCAGGCTGCCATGGTCCAGCACGTAGATGTTGTCCGCCGCCGTAACGTTGGCCAGGCGGTGGGAGATCAGGATGACAGTCTTTTTGCCTGCCAATGCCTGGATCTGGGCCATGATGTCGTTCTCGCTCTCCACGTCGATATTGGACGTAGCTTCATCAAAAGATATAGACCGGGCTGTCATGCAGCAAGGCGCGGGCCAGGGCCAGGCGCTGCCGCTGGCCGCCGGAAAGATTGCTGCCGCCCTCGTTCAGCTGGGTGTCCAGCCCGTTTTTCGCTGCGCAGGAAGTCCGCCAGCCGCACCTGCTTCAGCACAGCCCACAGGGTGTTGTCGTCCGCCATGGGCGCGGCCATGCGCAGGTTCTCGGCCACCGTGCCTTTGAACAAAGTGGCTGCCCAGGCTGACCAGCGTTACATTTCTGAGCAGGGCGGATTCCTTCACGGCGGAAAGCTCCTGCCCGCCCAGGGTCACGCTGCCGGTGTAGCCCGCGGCGCGGCCGCCGTCAGCACGGCGGCGATGGTAGATTTGCCGCAGCCGCTCTCGCCCACCAGGGCGGTGAAACTGCCGCGGGAGAAGTCGAGATTCAGGCCGTGCAGCGTCTCTTTTTCGGCAGCATAGCCAAAGTGCAGGTCACGGCAGGTGGATGGCACAATCGGCATCCGGCTCGGCGGTCTTTGCCGGCGGCTTCCGGGCAGGTCCAGCAGGGGAAAAATCGTATCGCTGGCGGCCATGCCGTTCATGGCCACATGGAAGTAAGACCCCAGCGCGCGCATGGGCAGGAAGAAATCCGCCGACAGCAGCAGGATGCAGAGTGCGCCGCTCAGGCTGACATGACCGACCGCCAGCTCCCGCGCAGCGATACCGATGCCAGCGCCGCACCGCCGTAGGCGATGATGTCCATCACGATGATGGAGTTCAGCTGCATGGTCAGCACCTTCATCGTCACTTTGCGGAAGTGCTCGGCCTCGCGGTTCATGGCCTGGTGGCGAGCTTCGTCGGCCTGGTAGATCTTCAGGGTGGTCAGGCCCTGCAGGTTTTCAAGGAAGCTATCGCCCAGGGCGGCATACTGGCCCCAGTATTTGCCCAGCAGCCGCTTGGCAAATTTCTGCACAGCCACGATGGAAACCGGGATCAGCGGCACGCAGATCATCAGATGACCGCTGCCTTTACGCTGACCAGGGGCCAGCACCACAAACAGGTGACAGGCGCCAGCATGGCGTAGAAAACTGCGGCAGGTACGCGCCAAAGTAGGTCTCCAGCTGTTCGACGCCTTCGCCTGCCAGCTGCAATACCTCGGCGGTGGGCACAGCCTGGGTGTAGCTGCCGCCCAGGCGCAGCAGTTTTTTCGTAAATCGCACTGCGCAGCGTCTTTTTTACAGTGCGGCTGGCGTTGTAGCTGGCCGCAGCCGCGCCGCGGGTGCAGGCGGCACGCACCAGCAGCGCCGCCGCCACGATGCCCAGCGTCAAGGGCAGGTTGGGGGCACCGGCCATCGTGTCGCCGATGGTCAGCTGGTCGTACAAGGCTCCTAAATAACGGCTGACCGCAAAGATCATGGCCACATTGGCGGCCAGAGCCAGCCATTGCAGCGCCACGTTTTTGGCGATGTACCGTTTCGAGTCTCCCATCATCCCGATGAGGCGTTTGTCGATCATCATAAGCAGTTCCTTTTATCGTAAACACAAAAATGCCGCCATCGTTTTCGGCGGCGGCGCAGGTACAATGTTGCAGCCTTACACTTTGCTGGTGGTGCGCAGCGGCAGGTAACCGGCATCGCGGATGGCCTGGCGGATGGCGTCCTCGTCAGCCTCGTCCTTGGTCAGAATGGTGACGTTCTGGGCGGCCAGGTCCACGGCGGCCCAGGTGCCGGGCATCACGTTCAGCGCGTTTTCCACATGGCGCTGGCAGTTCTGGCAGGTCATGCCGTCCACGCCCATCACAAGGGTGTGGGGGTAGTGGGCCTTGTTGTGGTCCTCGACCTTGACCTTTTTAGCGGCGGCGTCACGCTCGCCGCAGCAGCCGCCGCCGTGGGTCAGGTGATGTACATAACTGTAAATGCCATAGCCGACCAGGGCAACCAAAATCAATACAATAATAATATTTGCCATAGGTATACTTCCCTCCAAGTTAGCACTTGCTAATTCTGTGTTTAGAATACACTAACCTCATGGTTTTGTCAAGCAGGCACTTTGGGGATACCGCCCACTCCCCTGCCCCGCCACAACAAAACCGGCGCGCTGCTGCCACAGTGCGCCGGTTTTGTATATAGGATCAATGTTCAGGAGAAAGGCAATGGTTGGAAAATTTAAACTTGAGGCAATACCGCGCAATTTTAAGTGCCGATACGGCGAGCGAGGTGCGGCGGCTGCTAAGCAAAAAGCGCAGATAATACTTTGTGCTGCAAAGGTGAGCGCCGCCGGTGGCGGATACAGCGAACCGAAGCAGGGGCAGCGGTCGCAGAGTGCGAGGGGCTTTTGTCCCCGAAGCACGATGCGGGTACCGCAACCCGACATTCTCGAGCATTTTTGCAACGCAGACGGTGCGCCGCAGCCGCTGGAGCGGTGCTTAAGCCGTCAGGCGGAAATTGTGCGGTGTTGCCTCGGCTGCTTTGCGTATCAGGCGTTGGCCAGGGCAGTGCCCAGGGCGTTGCAGGCATCAGTGGCATCGCCATCGGGTGCGCCGTTGGCCATAACGGGGTCAGCCACCAGCCGGGCGCCGGCAGCCTGAGCATCCTCAGCCCAAGTGCGGATCCACTCGCCGTCGCCCCAGCCGTAGCTGCCGAACAGGCCGACCGGCTTGCCGGACAGGGAGCCGCGCAGATCCTGATACATCGGCTCGAACTCGCTCTCCTCGAGCTGCTCAGCGCCCATAGCGGGGCAGCCCAGGGCGAAGCCGTCATAATTAGCAGCGTCAGCCGCATTGAACTCAGCGCTGGTCATCTTGTCCACAGTTGCACCTGCGGACTGTGCAGCGTTTGCCACCAGGTCAGCCATAGCCTCGGTATTGCCGGTGCCGCTCCAATAAACTACTGCGATCTTGCTCATAATCGTTTCTTCCTTTCGTTGCTACTATAAGTATGTCTAATAGTATGTCCACGTTCAGGCAGCCACAGTCAGCTGCCGGATCGGGGTGCCGTTGTAATAGCAGCGGGCGTAGATGCGCTCGCACTTTTTATAGCGGTCAAAGGCTTTTTGGGCGGCGGCGGGGTCGGTGTAGACCTTCCAATAGCCGCACGCGGTAAAGTTTTTGCCGCGGTTTTGGATGAACCCGATGACATCCGCCAGCGGGTAGCCCAGAAAAACGCCGATCTCGTGGGGAAAGTCCTCCTCACAGCAAAGCCGCTGGGAGAGCTGTGCCAGCATCGATTCAGCATTGCCGGGGGTGTAGCCCTCGCTTTGCAGAAAGTCCTGCACGTCGCCGCGCTGCAAGATGGCAGCCACCTGGGTGGGGGTACACATAGACCAGCACCGCGCCGGTTACGGGACAGGCTTTCAGCACACGGACGGTCACACCGCGGGGTGCCAGCAGGGCGTGCCAGGCCACCGCCATGGCGCCGTACCATCCCTGGCCGGAGGCCGGCTGGTAACGGAAGAGGCTGGCGGGGCTTGAGGCCTGCCAGGGGTAGGCGCGCAGATCAGCAAGATCGCAGGCAAAGCTGCGGGGGCTGACCGTGACGTGAGTGGGGGCAGGCATAGGCTCGGCTCCTTTAAAGCGCATTAGTTAGTTTTTACTAACTGCAACCCCCCATAAAACCGCACAGCACGGGGGGAGGGAGCCGCACTGTGCGGGCTATGGTTGCAGGAGATTCATTGTAAGGGGTCATGGTTAGTTTAACTAACGATGATTATACATGCCGCTAGGGTTTGTCAACAGGTTTGGGAAAGATTTTTTTTTTCCGCATTTTTGCAGCATAAAAACAGGAAAGAGGAACCTCAGCAGGCTCCTCTTTTGCTCTAAGTTCGATTAAAATTCTTTTCGCTTACCTTTTCTCATAAGAAAAGGTAAGTTATTCGATGACCAGCCCAAACCCGTTCAGCAGTGCGATCACATCCGGGAAGCTGAACCGCGCACCTTTCATCTGGTTGTCACTGGGGTCGATGCGGTAGCCGGTGGCCTCGCGGAAATCCGCCTTTTGCAGGTCGCATCGGCTGAACGCTGTGCTGCTCAGGGCCACGCCGCGGAAATCCGCGCCCGCCAGTTTGCAATCGTCAAACACGCAGTCGCCAAAGGTACATTTACTGAAATCAAACTGCTTCAGCGCCATGCCGGAAAACTCATTGTAGCGGAACTCACTGCGGCGGCCCTGCCAAAGGGGCTGCACCAGGGCACTGCGTCCCTGCAGGCCGCCCCAAGCAATGAATGGAAGGCACAGTGCAGCAGCCAGGCGTCGCTCATCTGGCAAAAGCTGAACACCACGTCGCTCCCAGGCACAGCGGTCGAAGGTGCAGCCGAGAAAGCTGCACGCCGTAATGCGCGCACCGCTCCGGCGGCAGTTGATAAACGTGCAGTCGTTGAACTCGGCATCATGCAGAAAATCCGGCGCTACATTGTCAAAGGTTTCGCCCTGGTAATACTGGCAGCCACGGCGCACCGCCTTTTTCCAGGCGGATACACCACGTAAGCCAGCGCGGCAGCGCAAGGCCGGCCGCCGTGTGGGCCACCCACCAGGCCCCGCCGGTAAAGTAGATGGGGGAATGCCGCCAGCAGATAGCTCTCGCCGCCAGTGGCCAGCAGGCCCAGCCAGGTGACGGGCTTGAACGCCAGGAAATGCAAGATCACAATGGGCATCGTGGCGCGCCCAGTGCGCTGAAAGCGCCGCTCACTGCGGGCACGCGCGCCAGCAGGTGGGCACCCTCATACGCCACGGCATCCAGCCCGCCAGGCTGGCTTCGCCAGCAGGTAGAGCGGGCCGGGGTAGCTGTTGCCCGCCAGGCCTACGCTGCCGAACTGCCCCAGCACCAGCAGCCCACAAAGCGCCCCGGCGCAGCACAGCGCTCCGCGCGCCGGGCCATGGGGATGCGCTGCACCTGGTGTAGTACAACACCCAAGTAAAACAGGCAGTAGCAGCTGGCCGCAATGCCCAGGCCCCAGACGTTCCAGCCAATGCGCTGGGCCTGCCAGCCGAGCCAGAGCAGCACGCCGGCAAAAGCAGCCCCTTGCGGGATCAGCGTATCGCCGCTGCGCAGCAGTTTTTTTCAACAAAAACTCTACGCCCGCATACAATAGAGATATCTGGAACAGCGCCTGAATGAACCACATAGCGCCGCCCCAGCTGGTTGCCGCCGTCAAAAAACGCTCCAGTGGGCTGTGCGGCCGATAATGTCCTTGATGGTCACCGGCGTGGTGATAAGGTTGCCGGGCAGATCGAGGATACGCTCGTCCCCGTCAGGATGTTTACTTTTTAAAAACAGGTTGGTCAGCAGGGTGTACACCGTGTTGGCCGCCACAAAGCGGCAGCCACAGCGTGACCACCTTGCGCTTGGCAAAGCGGGCCAGCCGATGGGCGCTTTCGCCCGTGTGGGGAGAGAAAAACCACCCGCTGAGCATAAAAAAGAGAGCGCCATGTGGAATAAATAGATAAAGCTGGAACCGGGGAACCCCAGCGTGCCCCAGCACCATCAGCACAATGCCGATGCCGCGCATACTGTCCAGCACAGGGTCGCGCTGTTTGGCCATAGCAAAGCCTTCTTTCTTGTTATTCATCCGCAGGCTTGGCCGCGCGGCACTTTGGGGCACAGGTAGTGGATGGTCAATGTATGGCCGCGCACCTCGGTGCCGATGGCCGCCTCCACCTCCGCATCAGGCCCACTACCGGCAGGTATGCCAGGTGGCCGCAGCCGTCGCACAGCAGGTGGCCGGGGGGCTGGGGTTGTAATCGTACCGGTCGGGGCCGCCGGGCATTTCCAGGTGGCCGATCTCACCGTCCAGCTCCATCATCTTTAAAGTTGCGGTACACCGTGCCACGGGCAATGTGGGGCATCCGCAGCCGGGCCTCATTAAACAGCTCGTCCGCCGTCAGGGTGCTGGGGGCTTTTTTTCTCGCGCATGATGTCTAAGATCAGGGGCGCGTTGACGGGTCATGGAAAGCACTCCTTTCAAATTAAGATTTCATCTTAAATATACAATACACGAAAGCCGCGCCGCTGTCAAGCTTTGTACCAAAGCAACCAATAATTATTCCTGAAATTTGGCTTGACAAGCCCCGAAAATTCGGTATAATAGAAGAAAAATCAAGACAAATTCCTAAAAATTAAAAAAATATTATAAAAACGGAGGCAATACTATGGAACTGAGAGGCAGCAAGACAGAAAAAACCTGTGGGAGGCTTTCGCTGGTGAGAGCCAGGCCCGCAACAAGTACACCTTCTTCGCATCAAAGGCAAAAAAAGAGGGCTATGAGCAGCTGGCCGCGATTTTTACCGAAACCGCCAACAACGAAAAGAGCACGCCAAGATCTGGTTCAAACTGCTGATGGAAAACGGCGAGATTCCCGACACCCTGACTTGCCTGAAGATGGCCGCCGCCGGCGAGAACGAGGAGCATACCTCGATGTACCCGCGCATGGCCGCCGAAGCCAAAAGGAAGAGGGGCTTCACCCAGATCGCCGCGCTGGTTTACGATGGTGGCCGCTATCGAAAAGGAGCACGAGGAACGCTACAAGCAGCTGGCCGCCAATATCGAGGCCGGCAAGGTCTACGCCCGCGAGACCGAGCAGGTCTGGCAGTGCCACAACTGCGGTTACACCTATATCGGCCAGCACGCCCCACTCAAGTGCCCGGTATGCGCCCATCCCCAGAGCTATTTTGAGCTGAAGAGCAAGAACTACTAAGCTATCCCCTGCCCGCAAACAGAAAGAGGAGCCTGACAGCAGGCTCCTCTTTTTATGTAATGTTTCAGCGTTCCTCGCGGAATAAGGCAGACCCAGGTGGGGGGGCTGTGCATCTTTCTTTTTGCGCATGGAAACGGCGATCAGCACCAGCACGGTGACGACGTAGGGCAGCATCTGCACCAGGTCGGTCATGTAGCTGGCCAGCGTGATGCCCAGCAGCGTGGGCAGGAACTGATACAGCCAGTACAGCATGCCGAACAGGTAGAGCACCCCAGATGGCGTTGAGCGGCTTCCAGGTAGTAAAGATCACCAGCGCCACGGCCAGCCAGCCCAAAAGCTTCGATCTGGCCGGTGTGGTAGCCCAGATGCCTGGTTGTGATCCCAGCACGTGGCGATACAGGCCGCCGATGCCGCAGATGCCTGCGCCGATGCGGAGTGGACAGATGCTTAATACAGTGTAACGATTGATGCCACGGCGGCGGCACGTCCGCGTGGCGGGAGTTCTCGCCCGGCGCGCGGGTTCAGACCCCGCGCGGGTGCGGAGTGAGGAACCAGTGCATGGCCACCGCCAGCACGATGGCGGCGTTACACCAAAAGCCGTAGGAGAAGCGATGACCTTGCCCCACGGTGCCCAGACCCGACAGCACCGGGATCTTGGCGGCGAAGCGCCTTGGTGCTAGCAACAGGGGCAGCAGAGTAGCTGGCGCCGTCCAGGATAAAGACACCGAAAAGTTGGCCACGCCCTTACCGAAAGTGGTCAGCGCCAGGCGTTGACGTTCTGTGGTTGGCGCGCAGGGGAGATGGTCAGGAAAGGCGTAGATCAGACCGCCCAGCACGAGGCTGCAATGGC